>JGI24021J15306_10004290_pt1 | contig 16492 bp, 15 predicted proteins | sample Ectturendosymbi1_FD_15306 | JGI IMG/M metagenome (IMG submission 15306) | reverse complement strand
CGGGGAGCCGGCGACTCCGGGAGAAACGGGCCGGGAGGATGGATCCCTAATTGGTGAAAACGTTCAGTCGAAGCAAGGCGGTGACAACGCACAAACAGCAGCGACTGAGAACTATTTAACAAGAGTCAAAATCGGGTTTGAAAATGCTCGGGCAAGATTTGGAGCGAATCGCCTTCACTGTGGCGTAACGTCACAACTTCACCAATGCAACAGTGTATTCGTAAATGAAAGCTCGTCGGCTTCACAAAACTGCACTGCATTAAATTGTTTGCTAAAAATGTTGTGTCGGCATAAGGGGAAGAAATCCTGGATCAGAAATGCACCGGAATTCTCTTTTCAGGTTAGAATAGGAATTCACCTGACATGCTTATATCAAGAAATGGCAAAACATCCATTCATGATTGAGAAATGGCATGTGGAGGAGATGTATATTGCGTTCAGGTTAAAGTAATTCAAAGAATGATTCGTTGCTAATCACATTTGATGCAAATCACAAACGCACCTGGAAAGTGGCCTGGGCTTCATAAAATTTCCTTGTTCCGTCAATGAGGCGGGGGAAGCACCACACACAACTGGCTTGCTCATTCCGCAACTCGGCACTTGTGCAGCGCCAGAAATAGAGAATTTACCGAGCATTGCTTCTTGCTGCCCGGTACCCTGCAAGGTGCTGTCCTTGCCTGCTTGCGCCGCACAAACGACCGGCTTCGACTCGTCGTCAGACAGTTCAGTGGAAAAAAGCTCTTGGTCGTTAAGATGCTCCAGATCGCGTCGGGTCGCCTTCAGATACGCCCGGTTGTCTCGGGCTTTTTGCTGCAAGGAAGCAAATGAAGGATGCGAATGCGAAGAGCTTTTTCAAATTTAAAACGCGAGGTCATTTCTACACTTTTCCCACTGTCGTGTCGACTTGTAGTCTTTGTTGAAGACGTATTTTGAAAGTTGTCTAGTTAGAAAATGCTGCAAGACTCACATCGCAGAACGTTACTCAAAACTGTGGTCCAAATCCAAAGTTTTCATTGTCACGTGTCGAGGCTCAACACCACGTTCGTATCAGTTGGTCGTGCTTACCAAATACGGGGCTCTTTCGTCAGGCGTTGCTTTTCTCCACAGCTTCGCCACTTGCTTCGCCCTGGTTGGCCAGTCCGGGAATTCCTTCTTCAAGTAGTTGTGCTTCATGTTAGCGTACAAGACCGGCGAAATAGTCGCCAGTTCGCCTGTGAAGCAGTCGAAGTCAGCGAAGGTTGCTTTAGCGAATGTGCTTTTCGTGTTACGCATGCGCAGTACACGCCACATACCTAGTGGTTCGTCTTGTTCCCACTTGAGTATGTTTCGCTGGTTCACACTCAGAGTGTCTCCTTCCAGGTCCGTCCCGAGCGGCCACGGCGGCGGAGCGGGTTCGAACAGATTGGTGTCGCTGCAGACGACACAAGGAAACTAAGACTGAGCAAGTGAGCGACCGGCTGTCTTTGAAATCTCAAGACGCGCAAAAGAATTGCGCTGGCGAATTTTTACTTTCAATTTCTGCGGCTAATACACAAAGTCAGCAAAGGGCCATCTTTGTCAAAGCTTCTCATTTTGAAATCTTTCGGTCACAATAGCTGACCCACAAAAATGTTGACTTTTAATATTGCAAAACATGGCGAAATACTGCCTTGAACACACCGCAAAAAGTAAGCCAATTTCTTTAAAGCGATATTTGTATTTTTTAATTTTCACCATTCACTTTCAAACAGGATTTTGTGATGAGTTATATTTAGCATTTGTCTTCTGTTTTGCCAGTTTTTACCCTTATGTCTAACAGGTACATAATTAAATTAAATAACACAAAGAAAGGCAGCGAAATTCAACCAAACCACCAAAATCTCTGTGCATGAACGGATTTAGTCCAGCTGAGGTACGAACAAAAACAAGTTGTAGCACAACAATTGATCCGATGTGAAAATGCTGGCTGTGATTGAAGTACAAGTCAACCAATGGAAAGCATGTACCATTAAATGCACTGATTGATAAAAAGCATAATCGACATCACATCCTACCTTGTAAAATCCGGAAGATTTGACACGGCCATCAATTGCTGAGAACCGGCTGCTTTGGCCGGACTACTTTCAGTCGCTGTTGCCACTCCAGGAGAGCACGGCATCTGGATCAGTGAAACTCAACATCAGCAAATGCACTGAGGGATTACATATAAAACATCAAGGAAACGTTTATTTTTTTCAGAGCAATGCATCAAAGGGTACAAGACAGTCCAGCCGTCAAAAGCCTCAGAAACGATCAACTTTACAAGACAGAAGATCGCTTATCAAGCTTCGCAAACATTATCTGCCGCTTGGAAACTTCGCTCCAAAAAAGAGTTACCAACGAACTCGAAAACCCGTTTCGAACCTAAAACAGTGTGTTTGAACCAGGGCTGTGGAGCCGCAGCCCAAGCAATTTCGGATGGTTGGAGCCTGAGCCAAAAACTTTTAGATAGTGGAGCGGAAGCCTGAAACTTGGGTTCCGGTTCCACAGAGATAGTTCGTGGGGCGAGTTATACAAATAATACGTTTTTTTCTGATTTTTTGGACCAAATAGTTCTGGAGCCGGAGCCAAAAGCTTCGAGATATTGGAGCTAAGAAAAGTAGATGCGCGCAACTGGAGCCGGAGCCTGAAATTTGAGTACCGGCTCCACAGACCTGGGTTGAAGCTTTATAAAAAGTCGTGCTTTGAAGCACTGCAGCAGTTCGGCGTTAACTCGAGTTAAACGCACCGACTGTGCGCGAAAGAAACCCCTCGTTCTACCCTTTCACTGACCGATGACTGCGACGCAACGCTGTCAGGACGAGGAACGCCCATTGAAGGGGGTACGGAGCTTGGTTTGAACATCTGTACACCCCCACTGGCCGGGGTCATCGGTCTCGATGGGTGTCCTTGGTAAGCAAACTGCGCCTGAGGAGCAGAAACATCCATGGGCTGCTGCCTCGCAATTATCCCGGGATCTGCAACGAACATCAACTTCAGCAATTCAAGCTATTACATCAATCCGAGGAACAGGCATAGCTGACTTGTACAGGGTAGCCTTTCCGCAATCAACACTGCAACAAAGATTTAGATTACTATATTTTTAAAAACTTCTGATTGGGTAACATGACACCAGTTTTTGCAAAAATACATGCAAACAGTAAAATGTTTGAGCGGCAGAAGATTGTTGTTGCAACTCCCAAGACTGCTTGCAACGAACAGAAGTAACGTCCACGATAACAAAGCAGCCCTTACTTTGACCAGGAACTGGCATGGCTGAAACATTGGTTTCGACCATCTTCCCCATTGCTTGGTTCATCCCGGCAGGGAGCTGCAGATGTTGCGACTGCTGCTGCTGCTGCATCGATAGGTTCTTATGCTGCTGGGCCATCATGCCGTGGGTTTGCTGGTTCACACCGAACGGGGTTTGCTGTAACGGCATCTGCATGTTGCCGGCCCCAGAGTGACCAGGCTGTGGTTGCATGAGGGACTGCGCACGTATGACGGACGGCGTGGCCGCTATGCCGTGCTGCTGCTGCTGTTGTTGTATGGGCATCTGCTGCACGTGGAGGTGCTGCTCGTGATGCATTTGCACTTGCACTTGGCGCTGTTGAAGCAAATGGCCTTGCTTCTGTTGCTCTGGTACCATTCCACGTGGACTTTCTTGCTTTACTAACGCACCGCCGGCTGGTATGTCATGCGTCTGTCAAGTAAAGTGCAATTTTGCTATGGCAACACAGATACACAGCATTCAAAACAAGCAGTACACCTGCATCAGCGATAAGTTATTTTTTGTAGAATGGTTAATAAAAATATATACAACATTTTAAAGCGAGAACTTTGAAACTTCTGCAAGTAAAACTTTGAAATTCCATTGCTTCCTATCAGCAGAAAACAAAGATTTGGGCGACTTTTGCAGAAACTAAACAGATAATAACTTACTTGGCTTTCTTCCATAGAGCTGAGGATTGCTGCGGTCTGATCAAGGAGGGAATCAGATGTGGTCACGTCTACTGCCGACGACGTGTTGTCAATAAGACCAGCATTCAACGCACCAGAGGTGCTCCGGGGTTGGTCGGTTAAACTCCCCAGATCGCCAAGAATGCCGTGATCATCTAACGCAAGCGACAATTAATCGGAATACCAACTTATAACTTCCATGCTCGGACAAAGCATAGCCACACAGATCTGGATGATCTGTTATAAAAATATTAACGCTATTATGATTCGACAAAAATTGACTCAAAAAATACTGTTAAAAGTCTCGCTAAACTCTTCTTTAAGCTGCAAGATCCGACTATTTCCTGCATTGTCTACGCTTTTATATTATAAGCAAAGAGCATAATACTTCACAGCAGAATCCATGCTAAAGTACTCAAGTTGAGCATGTGCTGCATTACATTAATCTGCTAAGGTGTACACTGCACACATTGGTGAGCTCATCAAGGAATCATTCGAACAAGTTCATCTTGCCATTCCTTAAGTTGTTACTCTCCAGCAGAAACGCCGTTGACTTTAAAACGCAGAACAACACTTTAATCATTTAAGAGCCAACTCGAACGCATGGCTTAACTACAACTTCAGAGTTTACATAGTGGTGTAACCACTGGAAGACTTCGAAGACAAAATTTCTTTGTAATATACTTTGCAAACCTATCGAAATTCCAATTTCTGTGTCTGATAAATGCTATTTGGAATTTCTTGTTTCCTTGTACGATACCTCTTTCATACGCCTGTGGTACCTGTCGAATTTTTTACGATGTCAGCTAATGTTTGTTTTCGAAGGTAAGTACGAAAACCTGGGTCAGATGATAAAATGGAACTTCATTTCAGAACGTGTGGCCCATCTAAAAGCAGTCTAAGCGGTGATGAAGGAAAGCAGAAGTATGGTGCAGATTGACCCAAGTCACGTTAAGAGGAACCTGCGCCTTGTCTCCTCACATGACACAACCTAATAAGATTTAAAAATGACTATAATCACTGGAGCATGGGTACAACGCGATAGCAGTTGTTGCAGGAAACCAGAAGTTTGACACAATAACGCAAACGGCTGAGTCCCATTCATACGTTGCAGTGGTAGTGAGTGCTGTTGAAATGTTTCTTTAACAACGTCAGTTTCACCATAATTAGCAACCTTTCCAAGGAAGTGCGAACTGGAAGACTTTGGTAATTAACAAAGCGCTTGTGCACAACTGCAGCGGGATTTCTATGACCGCACGTTTGTGAGGACGCAAGGAACTACCAACTAATCTCGGCGCAGGACTGGATACAACTAGTCGGAGCAAATGACCAACACTGCGCTTGTGCGATGCGAATTGCTGAGTAAACTGCGTCAAGCTTTCAATAGCAAAAATGCAAACAAGCCTACGAGCTGGGGTATCGTCAAGCACATTTTTTCAATAATGAAAGCCACGCTGCTCAGAGGAATGTACACTAGCTCGGGGTTTTTTTGTAAGGAAAATGTTAGGTACCCAGTATGGACTTGCAGGGACACGATTTCTCTCATTCTAGGGACCCAATTTTCTCTCATTCTAGGGGCCCGGTGATAATTTTCTCTGAATCTAGGGACCCGATTCTCAATCCTAGGGACCGAATCGGGTCCCTAAAACGCCTTAAAAAAACCTGCACTAGCTCAAACCTGTTACTTCTGATTGATAGTATCAAATTGGAGTTAACGTTTTCAGCAAAGAAATGCTTGCCTTGACAAGACACACTGTGGCGGTGAAAAAATACGAAACGGTCGCTACGGAGACGTTTCTTTGCTCATGCTCGAAGGACAAAACCTTGGCAGACACTTATTTTCGCAGCAACATTAATCTGTCACTAAGTTGCCAACACGTCCTGCAGCTGAACGCTGAAGCCAGCTTCATTTTCTGCAAAATCTGACACTTTGAGCTTCTTAACTTACGATCTTTCCGATTGTACGCGGTAACTGCAGCGGCAACAATGCACTGGTAGCTGTTAGCGGAACTAGCGCACCCAAACGTTTCTAAAGCGTACAGGATACAAACGTACTTGTGAGTAATACGTTCGCCTCAGCACCAACACTGATGCATTTGCATTTCATTCGTAGTTGAAACCGCGAACATGCAAATTGAACATGGATGTTGTTACGGACATCATGCATTCCATGATTATACCAAATACATCAGGGGTGAACAACTCATGTGAGAATGCATGACAAAATTTTCATGTAATGTACTCCCTTGTCGTACCATGTTCAACTAATTGCAGATAGTGCGACCAACTATTTGCAAAACATAGATAAGAATTTAATGTGCGGAAATACATTGCTTTGAAAACGTAGCTAAGTGGAAAAATATGGCTTTAAAGGAGGAACGGCAATACGCATTACAGAATCTGTCGTGTAAATAGACTCGTTGATAAATTTTTACGAGACGAACGCGAATTATACCAAAACATTCGCGTGCCGTTTTCGAACCTATGGCGAACCACGTTGGGCATGTGAACTGTGTTGTGCACCCCTGAACAACCGGTGTTGTGCACCCCTGAACAACCTGTGTTGTGCACCCCTGAACAACCGGTGTTGTGCACCCCTGAACAACCNGTGTTGTGCACCCCTGAACAACCTGTGTTGTGCACCCCTGAACTACCGGTGTTGTGCACCTCTGAACAACCTGTGTTGTGCACCCCTGAACTACCGGTGTTGTGCACCTCTGAACTACCTGTGTTGTGCACCTCTGAACTACGTGCTAATCTGCGACCAGGATAGGCGCGTCGAACAATTGCTTTATTTAAGGCATATTTATGGATTACTTTAAACGTGGACAAAAGCTATTTTCTAGCGCAAAAAATGTCCGATTGCAGTCAGTAGCGTCACGAGCGTCTGTGGCACTCGAGGACAGACAGGGGCAATCGTGTTTATCTAAAATGCCGCGCCCGGTGTCAAAGCGAAATTTTTGACCTCTGCGAAATTTCTGACCTATCATTGTTTGTTAGTTATTTTGCTTCTCAGAGTAAAGGAAAAAGTTTGGCGATTACTTTTCTGATGTGTGTTGTGTAAATTAGAACTTTTTGGTTAGATGTCTGATACCCACAAGCTACAGTACGGGAATAACTATAGCTACTGAAAAATATTGGAGTTAGTGTTAGACCTCAATTATATTTCTTTTTCTAACCCAAACCCGACACACTTACCTACAGACCAAACCTTAAGGCAAGCCCTAATCACCAGTTTTCTCAGCGTATTTGATATGCAGATTATTACTCTGTGCATGCGCATATGGCGTGAAGTCGAAATTTCGCTTGACACCGGACCACACGCCTTCGACCGCGCTCCCGAGGACGAGGTCTATCACCCACAGCTGTAGCTTACCGCAGCCGGAAATCTGTCAACACCGGGAAAGTAGCATTGCTCCTTTTTTACTCGTTCAGACATGCTTGTTTGACCGAAACCACATGCTATTTAATTTGCGGCCCCCTGCAGGTCACTAGACCGAGACGTGACCCTCCTCTCGTGGCGCCACTGGATGTAGCTGACCCAGTGGCTAGTTTATTTATAAACCTGCAGAGTGAAAGATCGCTTTTTTCTTCTGAACGCAAAGAACACGATATTAGAAGGCCTTCCGTGACGCAACTCGAACCACTTCAAATGCACTGCACGGAAACGCGCGATGGTTTATTCCGACACAGACGACATACCGCTGCTGTTTCCACCGTCCTGGTTGGTGTTCAGCACATCAGAAAAAACGGAGTTGAGATCCACGAGAGACTCGAGTGCGTCCGGGCTGAGGATGCCCTCGTGCGCGTCTTGACCCCCTGCGCATAACAATCGAACTTAATGGAACGTCCGGCGACGTCACAAAACAACGCGAGATTTTTTTGCAACGAAAATCGAAGAGAATGCTCGTCCGGCTTCATGCGGGGATTTCAAATCGCATAAAATCAACACTCCTCGCATCACCGACACAAACTCTAGCAACTTGTGACGCAATCCGGAGACAACAGGCGTTTAGATGAATTCATTACCATGTTCTTGCTTGAGATCGCCAGATATTATTCCAAACAGCTCATCGTCTTTGAACGGGAGGTCCGCTGGCAGATCGCCAAACAACTCCTCGCTTTCTTTGTCCATGCCGATCGCATCGTCGTCGCCGGACGGAAGTCTACGCGCCTGTCAGGTTTCATGGCGCGAAAGCATACGACGAACATTAAGAAACGACAGATTGCAACTCCACACGTTTATCAAACACTTTCGAGCTTACGGGGACAAAGTCTCTCACAGTGTGGCACATCTGAAGCAGGTGGCGTATTAAAACTCATCCTAATGTCCACTGCTTACTAATTACCTGACCAGCTCGCTGTATCTGCATCGCAAGCAAAATTGACTGGCGCAATGTCAACTCGACCCATAGCTGACGACAGGAGAAATGCAGTTTATAGAAGTGTCAAGTTCCCCGCACCACGTTTAACTGCGTCAATGACGGTATAGAGTGAGAGGCAAAGCAAAACTCACCAGTAGCCGCTCCTGCTTTCCTTCCGCCTTCCTCTTCGCTTCTGCCGCCTTCTGAGCGACCTGTTGTTCAAGTCTTACACGTATGCGTTCCGGCAACACAATGCTAGAACTCTGCGAAAGCGGAGCGAACCTGAAAAAAACAAGTTTTTTGTTGTTGTTAGTCACGTGTAGTGTGCTTGAATCTCTGCTGATTCCACTTTCCAGTAAAACTCGTTCGCTCACAGCCAGAGCGGAAACAAAGCAACGTTCAGCTCTTTGTAATTGCCACCCCACTCACAAAATGAAAACTGCAAAACGCCGAAAGAACGAAAAGACTCATGTTGAGCTTGGCAGCAAAAATGTAAGAAAGGCTGACGACAACATACCCTTTGCTGCTACTATCGTTAGAAAGGTTCGCTTCGAGCTCTTCGCTGGTTTTAGCGTTTGCTGACCGAGCTTCGTCCAGAACTTCCAGTCCGAAGAAACCCTCCTGATGAAACGAGCATCACAAACAAGTGTGATAAAAATGAACAATTGCGGCGGCACTGATTGAAAGCTGTAGTCAAGGTAACCAACTCACAAATCCGTAAGCTGGATCAGTTGCACTCGACTCCGTTCACTCAAAATAAGCATGCTTTAAAACGGAAGCAGTGTACGTGGGGCGTTTTACCCATGGCACACAGTCAGTGTTTTTTATGGTGTTTTGAGAGACCGAAACGGCCCCGCAAGTTTTTCCAACGGTCTCTCAAAATACAGCAGAACCTCGCTGCATAACCACCACCAAAATACGCTTTATGACTATCTCGGTATTTAGATGAAATAGTTGCGCTCTCTCAAAATGTCTTAACGGTCACCAAGGTCAAAGCTTAAAACAAAACCTGCACACAGTCGCACACTCGAACCTGGATGTATGGCGGGAATTGGTCGATAAGTCTCGAGCGCTTCTTTCGTTTCTTATGTGGCGGTACCACAGTCGATATCTTCAGCTTCAGCGGAGGCACGACACCACTGACTTGACCTTAGCCGCAACAGATACAAAAAGCGACCATGAAGTTTTTTTTGGAACACGCAAATGTGGTGCGGGTTCGTCAAAAACCGGGTCCTCACCTTCTGCCTTTTCCTCCGTGGCTGGTTTTCCTGTCTCACCTCCAGCAGCTTGTTGGTCGTGGGCGATGGTAATGCCTCCCTCCGATTCGTGCTTGATGTAACTGGAGCTGCATTCTGTTATTTAAACATGACAGGTTGCTCGACGAAGTGCAAAACACCCATTATTTTCGCTCCAAAAACAGCTACTTTCACGAAACGAGCAAAAAAAGTGTTCAGTCACATAATCCAGCTGAAGAACCCTAATTTAAGGTTGACTTTGCAGAAAAATCATGCGAATTAGTCGTTCTAAAGTAAAATTCGACCTAAAAGCGACAAACGTTTACCACAAACGGAGAAACGGGTTCCGCAACAAGTGTCGCGTAACGAAGAATGGATCAGATGTTAATCACCTTCTGTTATTTCCGACGCACGCATTTTCACATCGTCAGGTTTTTGCGGTTGTTCGAAGCCTCCGGCACTTGGCACGCTCGCTCCGGTTGATATGGTGACTCCTCCTTTTTGAAACCGACCCCTGCGTCCTCTTGATCCGATAAACGAGCCTCTGCCTCTCTGGCGGACGTTAAACCCGCCAATGCCTTTTGAAAGAAAACAATCAAAGTGCAAGATGATACGCGCGCATTCACAGCGCAATTATCTATTTCATGGAGTCCATTAGAAGTAAGGGACTTCACGCAAAATTTCATAAAACAATAAAGCTGATGATGCTTATCTCGCAGGCGAAAAATATGCTTGGTTAAGACCTTAGTGCCTGATTCTTAGTTGTGAACGGATTTCTTTCGATAGACAGTTTTTTTTAACTTTTTTAGTGCGATAAGCAACAAAGCCTTATCCAAGACGGAATAAAAAATAAAACCTGGATTTCTCACCGGGGCGATACGACTTTCTCCTTCGCTTCGCACTCGTGTTTTCACTCAGCACAGGTTTAACTGGCTCAGCGGGTGGTTGACCCGGGGTGGAGTGGAGTTCACCTTCAACAGAAGCCGTGGAAGCATTGAGCGAAACGTCTGAACGAAACAGTTGGGAGCTTGCGCAAAATGAAGCAAAACCTACAAACGAACGACTTTCTGGAACAAGTACACGCATGAGCTCTGTCTGATTCGCGGAGTGGTGTTTCAAGAAATTTGCAAGCAGGATCCGAGCGGTCCTTCCAAGAAAATGTACCAACAAGTTACGGAAATCGTGTGGTCGCATTGCAAAATCTACGTGGAAAGCGAAGAATGGGATCACGATGAAGCGCTTCCAAGCAAAGCAAACTCATTAGTTACGCACAAAACGCCGTCTTTCAAATCTACATTACGACATTCTCTGTGTTCAAAAAAAGGTTTACGTTCGGGGGCACTAACGAGGACCACACGCAGACTGATCGAGATTGGCTGAAGCGAAAGGAATTGAATGGAAGGTGATGCAGAAACCACCGCTCTAAGCATCCCACTTGCGCCAGGCAAGAATACAGCAAAATGAAAACTCGAGAAGAAAATCTTGAAATGGTGAGGCAAAGCAATTGCTTACGCATCAAACATAAGCGAAAAAAACACACCACAACAAGCTCAAGAACGTTTACACATTCCGTAGCGTCAATCGAGTGATCTCAGTAAATCACAGTCTATCTTTTACGACAAAATCGTCTTAAAAGTGAAAACTATTCGTTGTAGAGCAATTCGTATTAATAGGAACATGTTACGATTTCCCATTATGTTTGATGGAAGCAGTAACACTGTTCATTGGTATTGAACAACTGTTTCAACAAGATTTCAACAAATTTGCCTTGGCAGAGCCTGTGCAGTAGAATCACAGGTTCCAGAAGAGATGAGGGAAGGGTAATTAAGTAACTTCTCGTATCCCATTCTGGCACGACTGTCAGTACGTACCAAAGTGGTGTACGGCTCAAAGATTAACAAAAACACCGTTCTTTCACCAACAGCAGAGCAACACGACACTGCGCTGTATTCGCAATGCATTGAATACGATTTACTCCCTTAAATCCTGCAACTTATTGCTTCTAGCAAGACCTTCCCACACAATGAAAGACATGCAAGATTGTACANATAAAATCAATCAGCAATCAACATCGTTTCTCACAGATGAACTAGATCAGCTATGTCCAACCGGCGTGCCGCATGCAGCCNAGTTTAGGTTTTCGCTGTANTAAAAGTATCCTACATACTGATAACCTGTCCTTTTGGATAATCTTGAATTTGACATTTTCCATGCAGGTGGNCCTCAGTGCCAGTTTGTCACATCTGCACCATTGCAGTTAGGATTCGAACATTTTCAGTTCATTAGCTTAAGCTAAATTTAGTTTGCTAAGATCAAATGAGTCATTCAATGTGCGGCCATGGTTAAGACAGTAATATAATTTTTGGCTCAGTAAGCCATTTGGTTTGGACATAGCTGAACTAGATCGAATACACGGACAGCAAAGCAGGCATCCTTGCCAAAAAAACGTGACTGCTTATGGAAACATGAGGCTTGTATTTTCGTCTATCGAGGGTTACTTTGGTTTTCTACCACGTTTCCGACCTTTTCCACTGTATGAAACGGTCATGAAAGACACTGGAATAGTGGACGGGAAGGATGCAGGAGGGTAAAAATACTTATTTCGATTTGAACAACAACAATTTTTTTCCGACAACACAACAAGCACACGAGTCGATAGAGCGTCGCGTTCGGACATTTCGCTGGACATGCATCGCAACGCAGTCTGTATACGTCCAGGACAACAAATACAGTAGTGCAGCAAATCAAACAACATGGTTTGTCACCAGCGTCAAGCTGTTACTGCGCCACACACAAACAAACGAAAGATTTCCACAAGCCACGTCACCAACAGAGAGAGCAAAGCATGCCATAAACAACACCGATGCTTGCTACCAACCGGACGCCGGTTTATCGGTTTGCAGCGTGTCAGAAGCACAAGCAGTTGGTGCGTCTTCAGATATTGCCACTACGGCGTCGGTGTAGGTTAAGTCTGGCGATGAGGCCGCTGCCAGCAATTACAAACGACGTTACGAGCCGACTCGTTGCGGTTGTCACGCCGCGATGAATAAAAATTCCTTGCAGAAAGAAGGGATTCGCTGCCCTAGGGTGGGAGCTGGTGGTGAACGAGAACGGTTTCTCAACACGGAAAGTGCAACACACGCTGCCATCCAAAGTTCTTTTGGGAGCAAACGGAATACTAGAAGCTTCTCACTCACGTAATATTTCGCGTTGCTACCTCGTGTAAATTATGGATTGAACTTTGGAAAACCTGACCCGGTGCACAATGAGCTTTTACGGTTTTCAACGCAAACGTAACCAACTACTTCCGCTTACAAAACCAACTTAACATTGTTGCGCACGTTAATTCCAAAGGATGTTATTGATAAGCCGTCAAGGTGCTTACAGGTAACAGTAAAGCGTGGCACACGATTTTATTTATAAATGCATTGGCACACGTCACTTACTCAAAGGCTGGGGATCCGGTGTGGCAGCTTCAGACTTTACTTCTTGCTGCGCTCCATCTGCTGTTATCGCTTCTTCGGCTGACAACATACCGGGAAGTATGAATCACGTAACGATCAATTTGAAACTTCAAGCGGAAAGTATATAATTTAAGTGGTTTACCTTTGCTGTGCCAGCTCAAGACATAAGGCAGCGCCTTTCCAACCTCCACAGCACTATTTCTTTGAAACAATTGATTATATGCAATGAAGTCCGAAAAAGAACAAACCTTTTGCGCTGATGACCGTGTCTGCAACAGACTGAGCTGATGAAGGAGGTTGAGCTGCAGGAGCAGTTTGTGTAGGTTTGCCAGGTTGTTTCGCTTGACTTTTCCTGCAAGCAATCGCATTTAGATGCTCAAAATCGTTTAGTGACATTGGCAAGCCATGATAAGCTCAATATTGTCACAACTAGAGTGAAAGAAGTCTGGTCAGTATACAGTCACTACTGAGCTGGATTATGCAAGTTGACCGAGGTACAGCCTTCTCATGTTCCAACAGTCATTTTCTGTGCTTGGTCAGTTTTGCAATCGAAGCTAAAACGTAGCGCTACTAATGTAGTATCGTGCAACCTTACGACTGAAACCACTGCACTAAATCGAAAGATTTCAAAGTATTCGTAAAATGGGCGGAGAAGTTGAAATAAAGAAACATGTATGCCGGTGAAGGATGATTTTACTGTGAAACACAGAACATAAAAAAAAACTTTTCGTGCAACGCATACCTACTTGGTAAGCAACAATGAAACCGAACAGTGAAAAACATGCGACCAAAAAAACACAAGCCAGTTACCTTCTTTGCACAGGCGGCTTCTTCTTGTGTGTTCCCATGGATTTCTGCATTAGCTGTTGAATGTACTGGAGACCGGCGCTTGTCAGCGCGACACCATCTTTGTGATATTCCTGAGCAGATATTCGTGTAAACTATAACAGCAGAGCGACGTAATTTAGAGCACTACTGACGAAACGACTTGTGAAACGGATATTGGAGTTGGGGTTTCAAAGGAATGGCGTGTAATATGAAAATCTGAGAAGTGCGCTGGGAAAATTGGTTTTGTACATAATAAAATCACACTAAAACCAGGAAATGATTCAGTCAAGCTTTCACCAACCTCTACTACAGATAAATTTACACTCGTGGCACCGAAACTTTGGTAACTTAAAGATTGACATCTAGCTTTCAGGTTTATAGGCTGCTGAGAACGGTCTTCGCTGTCAAAAAATTGTGAAGCATAAAAATTAGACCAAGTTCTTCAAAACCACAGCTTGAGGTCCGTAAAATGAGTTACAATACGCTTCTCGACACAGGCGAGAACTGCACCTTCATCGACTCGGCATCCGATCGAGTTCTTCCCAAGTATATTCCGCTCGACGGGTCACCATCGACGTTGTGCGGCACAAGGTCGAGATGAGGGGGAGTGCTGCCCTTCGGCCGGCACAAGACGCACATGTAGCCTTTCTCGAGGACTTTCTCGATATCCGACTCGTTGTACAGGAGCTCACAGGAAGAGTGAAGCCACCTGGAACACAACGACCGTCACCAGAGATAAAGGCGTGAGAGAATCAATCCTGCATGGCAGTGAATAACCACTTTCCTGTGATTGGTTCGACCGGGGTTATCCAAGCGGAACGAGTTCCAATCGTTCATACCACACACAAGGTAGACGCAGAAACATTAGTGCCACTAAAACAAACAACCTTTCCTAGCGGTAGCAGATTTTCTTTTAGTGATATTACAACGTTTTATCTATTGTCGTTGCAGCCAGTCCAAAATAACAGCACCAAGCACCCCGTACAACGCTCTGCGAAAAACAGTCAACAGTCTGAGGTTAATACCACAAGCAGGGGTGGAGGAACCGTGGGGGCCGCGTGAGCCTAAGCGCCCCACTTTTTGGGGGCTTGCCCCTCACTTTGAAATTTCGCATTTTTCTTAATAAGTTTAAGTAACACGATTAGTATTTGGCCCATTGTTAAAGTAATTCGTTTAATGAAAAAAAATTGAGGAATGTTGGCATTATTATTTGTAATTTTGCAGAATACACCGTGCACAATCTGGTCACCCTGTTCGAGCCTACCTAGGGTGTAGTGCAGATAGGGGTCGTTGAGGGTTCAAAAATATTGCATAAAATTGCTGACAAAACTTATAGGTCATATTTCAATGCTTGTGACGTCACAGTTGCCAATTCGAACTGCAGTAAAAGAATTTTCCGTAGGTTTTTTGACGTGCACTTGTGCCCCCCACTTTGAAAAAGTTTCCTCCACCGCTGACCACAAGCCTCGTGGTCATGCGCACTTCGGTGATTGTCAGAAAATAATCGTTCAAAACTATGTTTTGATATAAAAACTCCCACAACAAANTGAAACGAACAAAAAACGATTAAACTGCTTTAATGTCNACACAGGACCAACATGACATCACCCAAAAAAAGAAAAAAAGCNAACAATGTCCTGAAATTGCGTGGTTTCNTAACTTCCTTCTGGCTGTCACTCCTTACCTTTCACAATGCGAGCACTGCATTATGATATCTTCATCTTTGTAAGTTCTTCTGCAAGATGGACAGTGAGTCAGTGATGCGCACGGCCCACACGATGTATAGTTTTCAGCCCAGTCACAATTCACACCAGGGGAGGAGGTACCGCAATGAGTGCAGCGCACACACCTGGAAAAACAAACTAAACATTAAATAACTCGCAATTTTTATATGAAGGCATCTATTTCATCACATCAAAGGGTGATAGCTGACAAAACTTCATTGTTCACCTTTCTTTCCAGTTGGTCTATGCAAAACGAGACCAGTTGACTAAACTGACATGTCCGTTATAAATGATTTACCTATGAGCGGGATGACCCTTCTTTTTCGCATTCAGTAACTGGTGTGAAAAAAAGAGCATTTTGGAGCAGTTACCAAAAAACTAGCAAAATGACAACCGAATTCAATGAAACCTTGCTATTCAATCTTTGCAAACACGACTGGGCGAGAGTCACAACCTGATAGAGCGTACGCAGAGGAATGACATGAAGCAAACTGACTGAGCGAAACGGTATCTCACCACTTGCATTTCCAGCCACCTTTAGGAACATGCTGCAGTGGAGGTTTCAAGCAGTATGTATGATAAGAGATGTCGCAATCATCGCATAAAAGTAAGTGAGACGGATTGTCTGCAGCACCGCATTCCTCGCACACCTGCGCAAAACAGCGTCAACTCAGAAAAACGAAATCAACAAGTAATGATTTTGATTGCATGTCCATACTACCAAAGCGTGAATGACAGTCTGCAGGCCATTGAAGGTTAGCACTTCAGTTGTGTAAGTCTGAACTCAGAACACGAACAAAGTGCAAATAAATCTGCCAACACGATATATACAGGGTGACCCAAAAAGATGTGTACCCATGAAAATTTCAATTGTGACTTTGATTAAAAAGCTATTTATTTCAAATTACAACCACACATTA
>JGI24021J15306_10004289_pt1 | contig 16493 bp, 11 predicted proteins | sample Ectturendosymbi1_FD_15306 | JGI IMG/M metagenome (IMG submission 15306) | reverse complement strand
GTCACTGTGATAGTCACCACAAACGAATTATCGTAATTCTCTAATCCCTATATAATGATAGTGCAACCTAATAGCAGTAGAGTGAGCATGGCATGTGAGCTGTATTGCTTCTGGTTGCTTTCCTGTTAGTTAAATGCCCCGAATAACCATAATTCTCTTGTGCTAACCCTCAGTAAGTTCAAGGCGATTCAGACGACTGAAACACGGCTGAGGGCCGAAAAAGAGGACGTTCGACAGTGGCCGACAATTTTTCCACAAATTACATTTCCCTCGGCCTATTATATCGGTAAGAGACCAACAAATCGGAACTGCTGCTTTCAGCGAAAGTACAGTATAAGGGCCAAGTCAATGAATGCGTCATAGTGACAAGGATCGGTCAAAGTATACCAGGCCTCGAAGTTCCATCCATCCTGTTGCAGTCTAACTGCTTGTAGATTTTGCAGTGCGTTGAGTTGAAATACAAAAGCCTTGAGTGTGTGCCATTCATAGCCTGACACAACGAAAGTATTTTGCAGGTTTTTATTGTCCGATAATTACGAAACAGTCACGAAGCGCCATTTTCGAGCCTCAGCTGGCTCGAACGGCAAAGATCCTCTGCCTGCCGTGGTGGTGAACAAGCAAGAAAGTGGCTTTATCCGTGAGCGACCCCTCACTGTGCCTACGCTAGCCGAAGTAAGGATGCTGTACTTTGGCACAAGCCAAGATTTCAGTGTCTTTTGAAACTTTTTTTCTGTAAAACCACGTGTGGAATTCGAGCATAAGCTTTTTTACGCTTTTGTTCTTCTGGAAATATTACCCACAACTCGTGATAGGCCTGATGTGGAGCTGTTGAAATTGCTTATGATTCAGTGCTGGCCCTGTCTACTTTCGGCAACTAACGTAGTCTCTGCCTAAATAAAAGACTGCACTTTGATTCGCGGTAAATATTTCTTTTCCAAACTGATTGGCCAATCTTTTTTCAGATACGTCAAACCTTTTACGACAAAAAGAAATATGGTGCATGTACCCGACCGGGTCTTCTTCCGCGTCACAGGGCTTTGCTTCACACACTGCAACCAGAAGATCCTGTTGAAGAAGAAAACAAATGTCACGTGAGTGCAACGTATCATGAATCCGTGCACGTGTCTGTGATGGGCTTGCTGTAAAAGCAAACGCCAAATGGATAGATTTCGATGCTTTTTACTCTTTATCAGAAAGACAAAATTCAAATAGGTGTGATACAACTGCGGGCGTTCCAACTTCCAACAGAAAGTTTTGCTTCTAAGATGCCTTCGATAAATTAGATGTCATGTGGAACAAACGACACATCCTAAAAGCTGTTTACAACAAATGAACTAAATATTCGTTTGCAAGAACGGAAGCTCGATTATTTTGACCCAAATTATTATTGTTTCGACATTAAAACATGTGTTCCGCTTGTTTCAAAAAATATTTGAAAAGTTGTAAATCTTGTGTACAAAAGCTCTGTTCGACGCGACTAAGTCAACGCTAATTTTCGTCATCCATAGGGCGTTGGGTGCATGGCTTTGTTGTGCAAACATTGATTTCCAACTCAGGCCCAATTAAAAGTCACAATTCCAGTGAGCCATAGTTAAGAACAAAAGGGTGTCAGTTTACACACTGGAAGCTAAAATGTTCCTAAGCCTAGATCTTTATACTGAATCAGCTATCACTTCAGAACAGTGATTCTCATCGTGGTCAATCTGGAATTTCTAGTGGTCCAAAGAGAATTCCATAAATCATTGATGAAACGTTTCTGAAAATTGTAACCCTTACTGTACAATAAATCATGTAAGACAAAGATGTCCATCGGATATTTTTTAAAGATGGTCCATGGATCAAAAAAGGTTGAGAATCACTGTTTTAGAGTTTGTCAAAGGAATACGGCATGTCATCAGAAAATCAACTGAGTTTGGAAGGTGCACGTTACCTTTGGAACCCTCCTTGCAATTAGAAAATTATAGCAGTTAACATAAAAACACAACCCTAAGTAAATTTTGCTCCCGTTTCTACAAGGATAAAACTAACTGAGTTTTGTATTAATGCACGAACGACTATACCTCATGTGGTTTGCAAAAGTGAACCTAACACTCGAAAAACCGCTTGATCTAAATTAAACATGGTCTCAGTTTGCACCCTTTAAGAACTTAACTATATGCAAAGAGCCTCAATATAAAAAATTCTTCAACATTAAAAATCGAAACCAATGTGTGAAGTATATTTTCTGACAGGCCATGACAACAGAGCATATATTTTATAATAGTGTCCATTTTAACCAGATGTCTGTTTCATGTCTTATTCAACACAATTAAATTTTGAGTGGTCAGTGCTGAACGAACCAAGTAGTTTGTCTTTTCTCATTAGCCATCAGGTGCACGCATAGGAAAATTTTTAAGGGCAAACCATTTAGATAGCACAAAAACCGACAGCGAACAAAAATCAGTGAAAATTTATTGCTGCTGGTATTGCGTAGAGCAATTTTATTATTTCATCTGCAAACTTGCTTTTTTTGAAAAACAGTTCACAAATGTAATCATAGTTGAAAAAATTCTACCTTTTTGCATACGAGTATTAATCTATACGGACAAGAGATTTTTTCGAGGGTTTTGACCAAGTGCCCTATGTTGTCTTGCGCGCATATACCGGTACTTTTGTTTTCCACCCCAAAGTATGTTCTTCAAGTATTATGGCAAGTATCTCAATTTTTATTTCATATTTAGATCCACAAGAAAGAACATTTCTTTGTTTTGATATCACTCAGTTTTGTTCCTGCTTGTTTTGCAGGGCCCGGCTTATATGGCCAGCGAAACAAGAAGCAAGTTTCTTGGTGAACCAACCGCACCTCGTAAGCATTTATTCATGTGATTTTGATTCGACTGATATGTGATAAGGTTTACAATCAGTTTTCTTTTGGGTAGAAATTAATGTTTTTAGGAGTTAAAACTTTTGTCAAGTAGTTGCAAATCAAGAGCAAGTGGAAAATATTTCAGTGAGGGGAACAAATAAATCAATGATGCGTTGAAGCATGAAGCAAACATGCCAGGACCTTCTTTTCTACTCCAACATCTTGTTGATCCGAATCCGAAAAAGCTTATTTTACGTGATTAGGGAAGTACACAGCAGGCTGCATAGATTCACTCGGTATAAATAAGGCTAGCTGTTGTTTTCTTCTAAATTGCATAGACTTTTGCAAATGAGTGCAATGGGTTAACTTGAAGTGCGGCTAAGTGGCGCTTGGGAGGTCAGTAACTGTAAGGAAATATCCCCGAACATGTCGCTGTCAGAGATACTTTTTTAGGCGTGTGAATGAACAACTTTGTTTTAGATTTGCCCTCTTCATTTTCAGTTAACATTCATTTGAAAGACGTTGGAAAACACGAAGAGACCGGTTTCACTCACAACAAAAACATTGAGCCGATCACATTTCGAGAGGATGACCCTCACACCAACGAGTTGCCGGTAATTGTTGCTATAGTTATGAGAAAGTGTTCTGAAAATGGTTCAAAATAAGTTTTAAAACTTTTCTCTTATCTTTTAAGCGTTTGTGAAGTAGCGCAGTGTCTCAAATCATTGACAGTCAACGTTTTATCCGTAGCACAAGGAAATGGGCTAGCAGAGTTTATATGTACAGCGCAATGTTAATCTTCTTCATCACCACACAGCATGCTTAAATGCATCGTTAAAACGATTTAAAGAATATTTTATGTGAAACGATGCCTGTCATTTTTGCCCTAAACCAGAAGATGATCTCAAAAAAAGGAAGTAAAGCTGGCAAAACGTATGAAAGGGATCTATGTTGAGATTTGCTTTATACGCAATATTGCATAGAGGTTTTTTTCACAATTATAGCTACTGATCTAATCCATTTCGTTAAGAATGCAAGCTGATGCCTCTGAACGAGGTGAAAACATTTCACTTTGTCTGTGCAATGAAGGTGACCAGTGTACCTGAAAACTAACTATTGTACAACGTTTTGCCTTAACGTATGTAACTGAACGACGGGGAGACGTTTGGAATCATCTTTTTGTTTCTAATGCTGGCAAACACAGCAAATGTGTAGCTAGCACCATTAATATCTCCTTTGTACAATAACAGCAGTTACAAAAGAAAACAGACTTTAGGTGGAAAGTTTTGTTCGATTTCGTTTTTTCAACTTTATTTTTTTTAAATTTTACTAATGGAGCTTACATAACCTATACACTGTTTATGGTCTGGTAACTTCTACAACCTGTTAAAAAATATTCTTGCTACTAAACAGATTTAAACCTTCCCCACAAACATTTTTATTTCATTAATGCCTGGTTGCTTCGAAAGAAGTACCGTTTCACATAAAAAAAGGCAGAAGCAAATAAACTTTTGCTGTTTCTTCAGGGTTCTATGACCGATCGTCCAGTAGGACAAAGCGTCACAGACACAAGCTTCAATCTCTGGAAGGATGCAAATGGCCGGGAGCCTCTTCCAGACATTGTGAACCGATCAGTGCACACTTCTGGTTTTGTGAGGGAGCAGCCGCGTAAACTTTACACCCACAGGTGACACAAGTAACAACGAAATTTTTCAGAGAATATTTCAGTGCATGTTACTAATTGGTTTGGTCTCTAGTGTTTCTGAAGATCGCAAAGACTTTTGTGATGAAAACCTTATGACCGTTTTCACTTTGTATTTTCTTGGATCTGGAAGAAGAAATAGAACGCAAAACGTTTTTGGTTTCATTGAAAAAATAAACGTGCTAGAGTAGTACCGTACGTTGAATATATTCGAAAAACTCTGTGATGAGCAATGTTTTTTTTTCGTTCTCTCACAGAATACCGAAGCAAGCGTTCACGTCTCTCCAAGACGCTCCGCAACTGGTGGCTGAACGAGTTAAAAAGAACGACCCAGCTGAATATTTGAACATGCTGCACCCACACAATTCAAAGTCTGTAACTGCAGCAACGTTTCTGGTGCGTATGTTGCCAAGTTGACCTTATTCTCTTTCCTTTCTTGTGATTTTGTTGTCGCTTGTGAAAGCCGGTCGATCGTAGTTTAAACATTACGATTTGTTACCAAGTGCTGAAAATACTCCCTGTGAAATACATGAATGATGTTGTTACTAGCCCACTGCACAATCCTATTTTGGGGTGGGTTGTACTGGACCCCCATTGGTGTTGTCCGGGAATATACGTTTTTCAATTCTCCGGGCCAACTGCTACGCCACTGCGAATCAGATCGCCTAAGATACCTCCCATGCTTTTCGTATGCATCTGTGCGCACTTACTACACTACACAGATTTGGTATTTATCTACTTATAGGAGTATTTCGGCTTGATTCGCTACTGAACCTGTTGCCAGTGGAATTCAGGAACTGTTTTATGAATGTTGAACAGTAAGGTGATGTTTTCTGTTGTGCCATAACCATAACCACCGAACGTAAAATTTACAGTTCATCGTATCAGAAACACCAAGACATGTTTCTAGGAAATATGCCCAGCAACATCTCTCTATATTTGATCTCAAAATGATAAATGACATAAAAAAGCTTAAAAGGTGATCCGATTTTTTAGTTAAATGTTAAATTTATAGGTTCTGAAATGGCAAGCTGTATACATGACGCTTTTATACATTCCTGTATCATGTTCAAGATGCATTTTTTCCAAAGCATAACAGAATGTTAAAACTTTGGCACAGAAATGAATCATTTGAAAAGAAAATTTGCATTAACTGCACGTACGTAAAAAATGTTTTCGCTTTTGATAAACTTTAAAAATGTTCACTTTCATAAACAGGGTAAAAGAAGAGAAGATTTAACCGAAGAGGAGCTGCTTGAGCGAGAAAATGTCGGAGAGCAAGAACTTACCGGTCACTGCAGGAATAATGATAGATATGTTGAAACCGAGGACAGTGATCCTGCGCGTTACTTGACTAACTACAACATGAGGCAAGTTTTTAGGAGTAGTAAACNATAATATGCTAAGTTCATACAGGGAAATTAGACANGATGTGGTCTCTTCACAGAGAAATCGAATAGAGTCTCTTCGGTAACCTATATCCTGAAGCTTCTTTGTAGCATTTAGCACAATCGTCAGTAAGTTAATTTCATTTTGCATTATTTCATTTCTCAAATTCAAGGCCCATGTCACGTGGATTAGTAGTTGTACACAAGTATTAGGAAAAACCTTTATGTATGAAGCAGCACAGACGAGGGACATACACGCGATGATGCTACTTTGGAAATTGGAGTGTCCGTGAGTTCGTGAAGCATAAACCAAACCTGTAGTTGACTTTACAAGCCACAGGAAATAATTCACGATTAAAGTAATTCTGTACCTGATTGACACCAATCAGCTTTAGTTTTTTGTAAGATACAGTAGTTGTTTCTTGTGGTACTTTAGCGGTATCAAATCGTAAGTAAATCGTTTGGCGAACAAGTCGTGGCACACGCAGATAGTGTTTGATATGAAGCGCTGGTAGCAAAGGTTTCTGCATGGTTGGAAAGACCGTAGTGCCTTTTGCTTTCTTCTAGGCTCAAATCTACTGATACGTTAGAGCAGTGTTTCCCATCCTGCGGTCTTCAAAGGTAAAGTAGGGAGTCCCCGATTGATAGTCTCCTTTTACATGGTAACACTGGTCAAAAACATTTTGGTGCCGTGTAAGGTAAAAATTATACTAGTAGGATTGAAATTGCTGATTCAGAATCTGAATTTAAATTTCCCCATCATGTCACATTCTTAATATACTGCATTCTCTCAAAATAAGCCATTTGAGAGGAAGGGTTCCACAACGAAGATCTTAACACCAACATACATTTTCCTGTTATCATAAAGTAAGCTGTCACAATCACTTGGATCAAGGTTTCTTTTTTGTGATATTTTCGCCTACAAGTTGAATCCTTTCTCAGCGGGAATAAGTTAACTATTTTCTTAGCATTTTTTATCTTTTTTCTGCAGACAAACTCCTCTGTAAGTTAATTTAGTCATAAGGTAAATCGGAAGATTCTTTTTCAAGCCACGTATTTAGTCATGCATGTTTGCGATATACTTCTTATTTCATCACTGCACAACTTTCAACCTATCTTAAACATAGTGCCTAATCAAACGTTGCTAAGGTTTGATATAATCCTCAAGCTACTACCACGCTGTGCAATTTAAGAAGCTTGAGCTGAGTATATTGTGGCATCATGCGAGCAGCAAACTTTAGGCGTGCCAGGTATACTTTTGGAATTAAAGAGCAAGAAAAAGTCATCTACTTTATTGCGCACCGCATCTACCAAAACTTTATCTTGTTCTCCGCGATTGTGGACATCGAAGCACTTCAAAAATGTTTTTTGTGTGTGAAAAACGTTTGTTGTGCTTAAAAATTTGAAGGCTCTCACGGGATCGCCGACACTGCATGCAAATCGCTGTCCAAATGCTTGCAATAACTAAAACAAGGTGCGTCTAGGGAAGAGTAATTAGATCTAAGCTGCACGAAACTATTGGCAACATCGGTGAATTTCACTGATATCGATTGAAATAAAAACACAATCGATACTGCCGACGCTTCACAGATAAAAGCTATGGCAGCCTGAGGTGAAAAAATATGCTTTGGAAGCAGACATGGGGTAATCGTAATCATCAGTCGAAATTGATTACAATCGGTTACAGTTTTTTGAGTAAACGTAATCGTAAGCGATTGAACTGACCAAAGATGAAATGTAAATCGTAATCGATTACATTGCCAATTTAATCGTAATCAGCGATTACTTTCACGATTAAATTTGGAAATCTTCACCCTATATCACTGTGCGATGAATCGTGGTTGTAGTGGCTGGGTTTCCTCCTTTATCATCGTTTGTTATGTTTCAGAGGAGGCTATTTGCCCGCCTATGTGTTTTAAACCCAGACAGTCCAGGGGCAAGCACAGCGCTTCTAGCTAGCTCTCGCTTTGTTTCTGCTAGCCTTCCTGTTGGCCGCCAGAAGTAACGTAGTGAGTCTAGTGATACGTAGCAACAAAAACAGGAGCTCTTCTTTAAAAACGGTTTCACACTTCGGCAACAGAATAGCGTGATATTACGAGTAGAGGTGTTCGTTTCATTTATATATATATTCAGAGTGAACTTATGAATGTAAGTGCTGGAGTACGTTATGTATACAATTAGTACAGTAATTTATATGCAGTAAATTAACTTTCTGTTAGAGGAATAAGGCGCTTTAATCCAAGTCGAAAGTACCTTTCCACAACGATGACAACTTGCATGTCAACCGTGATCCACCAAAATACTGGTAAAAAAACTCAACGAAACCTATGAGGTTTTGTTAACCGTTGACTATAGGTCCAATAGACAGATGCCCAGCTATATTGGCCTCATTGTTCATTTCATTTCGAATTAAAATCTGCACAATGCTATGTTGGCTTGCAGACGATCGTAAACCGCAGTTAGAAGAACTAGTCAGCATTTTGAAATTACCATCAAACGAATTTTCAGCGTTGCTGGACGAATGTTCAAGCTTGATAGATGTCGTTTGCCTGATAAAAGATTTGAAGCATCGATGTTTATCAACTGTAACAAATATTTTAAACATTCTATTTTTGTTCAATCAATATTTTGAAGTGTTTGTTGCAGTGGAGTAATTGGCGGGAGGGAAGAGGGGCGATTTGACTCCCCTGGCCAGCTAAGCTAAATGCAAAAATATCCCCCACTTAGCTTATATTTCGGTTTTAGTATCCTTTTAATAGGTTTTTAGTACGGTATGTGATCGCGATTGTAATCATGATTACTTACAATATAATCGTAATCGATTACACTGTGATTTTGTTTATTCGTAATCGTAATCGAGCAGGTGGCAAGTAACCTTAATCGATTATATTCGTGCTGTAATCGCCCATGTCTGTTTGGAAGGAACATGAAGTGTGTCAAAATATGGCATCGAGAAGAAGACTGCGAAATAAGTAGACCTACATTTCAATACATAGAAATATTTAGAATTTCAAAACATCACTGCAAATCAGCTGAAACGAAAAAGTAAAGTTGCGTTTAAAAATATGCCCACTTTCAGAAATAATGAAAATGTGCCAACAATTTTAATTCTTGTTTAGTCATGGACATGTTTTTACACCAATGCGCTCTAATTTGTCAGTGAAATGAAACTCTTGGAACATGATAGAAGATGAAACAATCTCATGCAAATAGCAAGAGATAACCAAAGGTGCTCTTCAACTTCCCTACTGAGTCTCAGTGTTCGATTGGACTACGTTTGAATTAAAAAAAACAATGGAAGTTGAAATAGTTTGTTTCACATTTCTTTTCATGTTACTACAGTAGTGACATACAGACATTTCAGTTGATTTATAAAAGCATTGAATAGAGCATATTGTTACTTCTTATTTCAAAGTGTACTCTGTACTTGTTGCATACTAATACTGTGTCACTTGTGTATTCTCACTGTTCTTAACGCTTGCATATCCGACAGCGATTAACCTCTAATATACTTCGCAGCTTTAATTTGTGTCTCAAGCCTATCAAGCCAGAGCAAACTGTGCTTTTGCACCGAATAACTAAATATATGTAACAAGACAAACAAAGCTTAAATAGCTCATTTTCACAAAAAAGCATACTGGAACTAACATGTGATGCGAAGCAGGCCTCAATGCAGGGAGTCGTTGTTACTCCATAAACCCTGGTTTGGAAAATATTCTTAATCCTTTTTCCCAAATCCGTTATAAACCGCTTAATGGTTGCGAATAAACTCATATGTCCTTATTGTAAGTTTCAAAGGACTTCTGCTGCGCACTACGATTGGTGACGTACCACATCGTTTCAATAATGAGGCTGCATGGCAGAATGTCTAGCTAGCTTATTTATCAGAACACTTCGTTGAAACGACCTGAATTTCTCCATCGTTGAAAAGTTAACCACCACGTGTTGTATTCCAATCTCTGAAAACTTGTTTTAGATTACTGAAGTGAACAATCACTGAAATATTAAAACAGTGGTATCAGAATCAGTGATCATAGTGCAATCTGTGTATCTTCACTTGGATTGCAGATGGATATAAATAACTGTATCGAACAACTAAAACGTATGACAATTTGTCTGTTCCGTTAAATCTCCATAAAAATACAAAACTTTTCCGTAAGGCAATTTTTTGCACTTTTATTCGAAACCTAATGCGGAGTCTCCATCAAGAAAGCGTGTTAGCAAACAAAATGTCATTATCAACAAAAAAGAGCATTTGAGGCCATCAGGAAGCTTGTTTCAAGTTGTAAAAAGCCTTCATTTCCAATAAGGCAAAAGCCAATCTTCAATTGAAAATTACTTCGTTTGAAGAGGCGCAGAGGTTTGCATTCATGAAGTTATTGTCTCTTATGCTCCTGTGAGGTTTTGCTGGTTATCTATCGTATTGACCATTTCAGGCATTACGACATGAATCCAGTCGGAATCGATAGAGAAGGCTGGGTCATGGGTGGAGTTCAACAAGGCAAAGATGATGGATACTGTAGAGACTTTAAAGTCCACTCAATGGGTCGAGTAGAGGACACGCAAGATCGCCTGCGGAAGTTGCAGCCTTACGTCGCCAGGTACGGTCAACAAACCCAGATAAAACACTTGATGTAGATCAACTGCAAACGTCTGCCTACTTTACCATTACTTGTCGCTCAGCCAACAATGCACGAAAAGGCGACATTTTTTGCGCAGTAGAAACTTGCTCTTTTCGAAGTAGCTGTCCTGTTGCCGCTACTCAAGACTGAATATATTTTTGAAAAGAATCGGCCTAGCGGTTTAAGCAATGCTAATCATGCATAAGTTCAAATTGGCTTGAGTTTTTAATATGCGTTTCCTACTTATAGTTTTCAGACGTGTTACAATCGCTGCTTGGGTGTATTTTCAGGAGCATCAAAAAACGCGACAGGTTTTTTGTCGACTACGCTCATCAGCACAAGTTCGTGCTGAAGCCACCGAGCAATTCAAGCAAGGCGCCTCTCACTACAGCCACTCTCGCAGTCTGATGAAAGAGCAGATTTTGAGTCCAAACGAAAAGACAAATAGTTGTCGAAATGATTCGTTTCACGTCCCGGGCTGATCTCAATTTCGTTCCTCATCCTTAAACAGTGTCGACCATTTGAAGGTCGAATTGTTGTTTCGACCGAGGCTCAGCTAATCGTGAAAAAGATCAACAATTAGTTTTATGATAACCAGGCTTTCAAAAGCGCAGTGCATTTGATAGCAAGTCATTGGCACAGCCTGGAGTTTTGACTGCTGGAAAGACAAAACTTGATAACTATAGCCAAGTTCCATCAAAGCTCCAGGTTTTGTGATTTTCACTGAGTGTTCGCAAATAGACAACACACGGACCAACCTTTTCATCACCACATCAAAGTAGTTACATTCGTTTATAAATATTTCGCACCTCCCCACAAAAGTGAAATCAATGTAAACAAAAATTTTGAAATGATAAGAATTTTGTTGAAGTTGTTTTGTGCGAACTGCCATCCAGAATACGAACCAGCACTAATTCGAGTATTGCAATCGCAAAATGCTCGTCTAATATTTCTGTTGAAATTCGTGGATCGTTAAAAGTAAACAATTGCGATTAGAATTTTCTGATATCAATTAAGCTGGTTAGTATTTCTCAGTGGACATGGCCTTGAAATTGAGGTAGAATCTCTGTGATCCCTCACTGGCTACGTTTCTGGGTCAACGCTTAGTAACAGTTTGCTTCAGCTGAGACATTTGATTTGAACCTGAGATGAGGCCTGCCGTGACTTCAATCATTGCGCTTGCATCTATTTATCAAATTTTGTTAAAACAAACATTCTTTAAATGATGTCGATTGCCCTGTAAAAATTCCGTGTGTTGAATAATATTTGCATGCGACATGAATTCAATAAGCACTTAAAATGACATTGCTTTTGGCAACAAATGGGTTATTAATGTTGCGATGCAATAGTACCTTTGAACGAAAGGACTACGAAACCGAAGAAAACGTTTTTTGATGATAGCAACTCAGCCACAAGAGCTTTATGTTCCGCCGCAATGTCCCATACGCTTTGTATAGTTTCTGTTTGTTGCGTTCGCTCCCTATCATACGATAATTATCATAAAACCTATTATATGATAATTATCATAAAGGTCTCAAGCAGTAAAGCCAACGAACCTTAAGGTTATTTCTGCTTTGTTCCAACGTTTTTGGCACATGTAGCCGTTTTTTTTCTTGAAAACGTCTTCGTAGAGTACAGCGCTATTGTTCGTGTGGTACAAAAAGAAACGGGGTGCTTTTCCATTGCCTCTGGAGCAAACATGAAAGTCAGGCGTAACTGCTTACTGTTCTCAATATCGTTGGCCAATTTCTGTGAGAGTTTGGCAAACTCACATCTTGCGTCACGAGACTAACGGAAAACGGAATATCGTGATTGCCTAAAAGCGCGTTTTCTGGCTCACTGCCTGTTGCATGGTTTGTTGCATTCAGCAGCCTGTATTAAAATGCACTGCGTCATTTTCTGCATCATCGCTGTGAGACTTGTTGTGAGTGATCACAGGCCCGTAACCACGAGACAGCATTCAGGGGGCAATACTCCCCCCAACTTATGTTTTGTCCATAAAAACATATTTTAAACATACAAAAAAAATCTTGCCTCCCTGAAAATGTATTTACCCCCTAAGCTTTAAAACCTGGCTTCGGGCCTGAAGGAGCATCGATTCCGAGCCCTCGTACCAATGTAACTCTGTCGCAAAACCTTTAATCCAATAAACCGATCGCGGCCGGGCAGCTGAATGCCACGCTTGTCAATCTGCTACAGAGAACGCCGGTTTTCAAAGTCGCCCGCCTGTCTAGCGCATGATCATGGCGTGGCAACCAAAGAAACTGCTCTTGCGCCACGTCGGATGCAGCTCGCGCTTGTCGGGCACCGTCTCCGGGTGTATTGCATGAAAACGTTTCCAGGCCGTCGTTTTGAACTGCATCCCAAGTCGATGTGCTATGCTGTTGAAGAAAAATGCTTGCAAAAGTTTTCTGAGGAGTTAACAAGAACACGAACTACTTTTTTGAAAAATGGATTCATCAAAGGAAAGATGGGAAACTAGCTTTTTGATAATAATTCAGCAAGGACAGAAATTGTGCAAAAAACATAAACGGCTATGATTTTTCTACTAATGCCTTGATGACCCCAGAAAGGGCGAACTGACGCTAGCCTGGAGTTTGAGTACGAAAGAAGTTTGTTTTATTTTGAAAAAATTCAGCCTTTCAAAAAACTTTTTAACAACTTGGAAGTTTTTTATGATTTTTTCATCTGCACAACCAATTCAGGATAAGGCCATCTAACGCCTTCTGCAATGACGAACTAAACGTCCTGACAATGACTCAGAGGCATTTTTCGTGCACGCATGTACCTTGCAGAGAATGATAATGTCTCGAAACAAATGAAAAATTGTGTGTGCGTTGTGACCCTCAAACAGCTGATTTACGCTTTGGCTAATTCACAGATGGATCCAAAGAAAATAGATCCATCGATCCGAGCTATTTTTGCTTCTTTCCAGCTTTTTTCAAAAAATGAAAACACATGGTGGTTCATTCGCGTTCAACTACTTCTTCCAAAAATTTATTGTAAATATAAATTGGTGAGAACCGTATGTTCCAAGTATTAAAAGTAGTCAAGGAACAAACATACCAGTCTCCATTATACTGAAGTGCCTCCCAAAGAGGCTCGGGAGGAAGTTTCAGAGGTGATTTGTAGAAAGAACTCGTTGGATCCTTGGTCGGGTCCAAAAGAAACGGTTTGAAAGGCTGGAAAAGTAGGAAGAATGTCATTGAAACAAACGAGTTCTGTGAACATAAATAAAATCATCAACATTTGAACTGCAGTAAAGTTTGTTTATTTATAAATTTTTTAAAGTTTATTTATAAAGTTTTTTTTGTTAGTTTATGTTTATGGCTCGTGCTCCGAATGAACCGGGCACTTCCAGCTTAGAACAAAATTTTTGCGAAGTACAGTTGTGAAAGCAAAATATATCAGCATCAAATAGCAGTAACTTCAACTATAATCGTTTCATTGGCATTGCAGTCATGGGCGCAATTTGGTGGGGGACACGGGGGACGTGTCTCCCCACTTTTTTAGACGGGGTGGACATAATATGCCATGTCCCCACTTTTTTCTCTTAGAGTTTGTATTTGGAGAGGTGTCAAAACCAAATATGACGTTTGTCACGTTTTGTGTGGAGTTTTTCATGTTAGATGCTACACATAGCAATATTTGTAAAGCCACAGCAGTGACCCACACCAAGCGAATCGATCGCAATTTATTGCGTAAGGAAACTATTTTCGTGTGTTACACATCTTCAGTCAAGTGTAACATACGAAACTAGTTTCCTTGCGCAATAAATTGCGATCGATTCGCTTGGTGTGGGTCACTGCTGTGACTTTGCAAATATTGCTGAATGATAAGTACAAGATTGAATCATTGCAAGGAGATGGGAGCAGAACCAGGCAGGAGATTCCTCAAACAGCCGGCTGCAAGGCTAGAGCCTGTAATTGTTACACATAGCAATGTTGATGTTGAAACACAGTTTGGTGTGGTATCACTGATTCTGATATTTTTATAAAATTTTACGTCAAAAATGATTTTTAGCATTTTGCAAGTTTCTAGAGACCGCAAAAGATTGTTAACTGCCTCTGTCCGACATTCATCCAGTGTGGTTTACTTAAGAAAGGTCACTGTCTTGAAACAGTGAAGTTCAACTGCACACGTAAGAGACCACAGTACAGCCGTAATTTGTTTCGTGCAAAAACGTTGGCTAACTGACTTTACTGTAACGTTGGTTGTCACGCATTCAGAAACAGACAGAGTAAAATTTAAAGATGCAAGTGTATAATGTTAGAAAGTTGCATTTTCAGGCAAACCTCTGCGAAGTTTTTGCCGACGACAAACAGCAGCACTATTGTGGAGACTTAGTTTTAGGATGGGTGGTTTTGCAAAAGACTGTCTTCAACCATTAGTAAATAGGATTTCCATCAAAAGTTTAGAGAAGTATTGACCTGGCTATATATTGTNCTATAGCTCAAAACTTAATGACTTGACTAGGAATTAAAGATAGCTTATACATTTAGCCTTATTTNTTGTATGCCACGACAAGGGTGACCAGCAAATTCAAAAGATATTTATAACTACAATGCAGCAATGTTTTCATCCAAGTTCGGAACGTTTGCTTTACAGATAGCCCACGCATGTGTGGCGGAACTATTTTCAAAGTTGGGGGGTACAAGTGCACGTCAAAAAAACTATAAAGTTTTTGGGATTTGAATTGCAACTGTGACATCACAAGCACTGACATTTGATGTCATTAACTTTTGTCAGCATGTTCAAGCAAGTTTATTCAAAATTTGATTAGCCCTCAACGACCCCTATTTACACAACACCCTATCTATCATACACTACACTGACTTGAGCACATAAATCTTTAACAATGGACACAATACGAATTGTATTACTTAAAATTATTTAGGCAAAGTTCGAAATTTAAAAGTGGGAAGGCCGCGCCCTCCTAGAAAAAAAAGTGGGGGAGCCTAAATCCATGCGGTCCCCCTGGTTCCGCCACCTATGAGCCTACGTAAAACCTAGTTTTGCTGGACATTCTTTTCGTGTTATTTCAGGTGAAACGTGGCACTATTTACCAATTAACCGTTGTTCATTTTGATTTCTGTTTAATCTCAAATACATTTTCGTGTTGTTATGCATGTACAACTCTAGAAAATTTAGTGGACTTCAACGCTTCTCTGCTCGAGTCGCCATTTGTCCTGATGAAAGCCTGCTGTTAGTTGGCTGAAACGTTGGTGTCGTTTTTACTTTCACAACAGTTGAGCTAAAACTTTTACTATTATTTATCCAGTTGGCTGGTTCAGCAACATGTTTCTAGAATAAAGCTTTTGACATTAATTTCGCCTATTACAATTTGATGTTAAACCTGAAAAATTTGATTGTGAGAAGACTGAGCTGAGTGGCATAACTGACAGAAGTCACAAGGCAACAGTCACCAGCAGACCCGTAACCAGCTGAGCACACGAGGAGGAGCGAAGAATTTTCAGAGGGAGGCACAAATTTTACGTGGAAAGCATGTAGGAGAACAATGGTTATGCATGCAATACATCCAAGACATTTTTTCAGGGGAGGAGAAAGTTTCTCCAGGTGGGCAAAGTCCTCCCCTTAGTTACGGGCCTGGTCACCAGATGATTAGGTATGCAGACATCACATTGTAGGCTAGATTGGTATATGAGTAATGGGTATGTATTCAGAAAGACGTCTGGTTCGTTTTCTTTTGGATATCTTGACATCTTCTCTAGTTGGCTTGGATAATTCTGCTTGGAAGTTTGATTGATGTTTGGAAAGGCTATTAGACAAACGATGTTTGGACAATCGAAAGGGTACCCAACAGCATGCAGGTACTGACAAGGGGAGATTGAAAGGACAGATCCTCCACCCATCAGCAGTAAAAATAAATTGTAAATCATTTTTTGAAGTAGCCTACGCTAATTTTGGCCAAACAT
>JGI24021J15306_10004288_pt1 | contig 16493 bp, 14 predicted proteins | sample Ectturendosymbi1_FD_15306 | JGI IMG/M metagenome (IMG submission 15306) | reverse complement strand
TTTTATTTGAAACAAATAAATTTCATCACGGGGGGCCCCCTTGCAGCGGGGGGCCCGGGGCAATTGCCCCCGTTGCCCCCCCCCTTAATCCGGCCCTGGATGCAGTCACGCTAGAGCCGTTGTTTACGATGTCATAAACGTTGATGCCACGAGAACGGAACGCTTTAAAGTGAAAGAAACTAAAACAACTTTGTGAACAGTTTCAGTCCTTTACCAACCTGCTTCTTTAAGATCTTGCACATTAAAGGCACTTTATTCACAAACGCATGTTTTTTTGCTGTTGGTGATAGCTGCCGTTTTATGCTCAGGTCGCTATCAAATGGAGTTCGGCGGCACCAGGGCACGAGCGAACAGGTTCTACCAGCTGGCGTTGCTGGCGCGGCCAAGTGCGGGCATGCCTCACAATCAGCTGGCGACTTTGGCTGGGCACCACACGTGGTGGGGATTGGTGGCTTCGTATCATTATTGCCGAGCGTGAGTAGCAGGGCTGGAGTGCGGGTGACAGTCGTCGCTATGTATGTCGTTAGGTGATGATGTACTGCAGAGTTCCAGCGGTTTTATTGATGCAGATGGCCTATGACTTCCGATTTCATTGTTTCACGCAGATTGCATGCGGAAATGGCATTCGATGGCGCTGAGGGTAATCTGCAAAAGCTTCTGGACAGGAACAAAAAGCTGTTTTATCAACTACCAACCGACGCTCTCAACAACGTGATATCTGCCGATGTTTATAAGTGAGTTGCTTTTCTGTCTGTTACCTTTTTTTGATCCAAACTGTAGTCAAGTGGACGGGGTAGGTTCCTATCTCAGCTGAGCCAATTGGTTGAAGGTACTACCCTCATTATATTGTTCAGATTTTGTATTCGAAGTTGCTCATCTATCTACGTTTGTGAAACAAGAAAGTAAGCGCGGAATTTTTGTTTTGTACAATGAATGTCTAAAACATGCGTTCCTCCAAGTATACGTTGATTCTTTCTTCGTTGATAAAACTAGACTGTTACAGTTAACTCCGTTATTATGCCATAATTGCAGTAAATAATTCTTCCTTGCCTGCTCCATGCGTGATAAAAGCAAAGCGTGTTTCGCCGGATATTTCGATATTAAATGATCCCAGCTGTGCGAGCAAACCTGAATGTTGTTTGCGAAGCTTCTTCGCGATCGTGAGAATTTGCTTTTTCCATACGATCGCTGCCTGCAGTGACGTGCGTTTGAACGATTGCAGACGATGCAAATCCGACAATCTTCTGCTGTAGGAACGAAACCGCCGCATGTTCTGTGTTGCAGGAAAGAGCATACGCGCATTTTTACTGTGTCATTTTTATACCTGTGCGACCTTCTCCGACCGAAGACCTATGCAACCGACGTTGAAATTGCCGGTAAGCGTCGACCTGTCGTGGCCTGAACCAAAAGATTGTAACTTTTGCGCTTTCAAAGAGTGACTGAAAATTCTTCCGGTAAGCCAGCGTCCAATGGATGGAGGGCGCTTCGTTCATTCTCCGAGTATATGTTAGTTCGCACATAAGAGAAGCTAAATGACAACCCGGTGACGTGTGGATTGAGAACAGCGGCATGAATTTTGTGCCGACCACGCGGACACGACAGGGTTGGCCTGAGGAAGAAGCTTCGAAGAGCAAACGCGCAACAACAGTCGCAAATATGGTCCTGGTAATTCGTATTCGGCGGGACGTATCAAAGAGCCCAACAGGGCGTGGTTTGCCCGCCGTGCCTGGCATCAACTATACTGTGTGCATGCGCACATCGTACAAATAAACAATTACGAGTGTGATTTGCCGTGCCGCAATGTAAACGCATCGTCTCCCGCACATCATGTGCCAAATAACTGAGGCACGGAGCTTTGCACAGGGTTCCGACGGAGTCTTAAATTATGGAAAAAAATTTCCAGACTTGATCTTCTTACATACACTTTCATAATATTTTATCAAAGATTGGTATACTGTAGTTTCATTTCTATCATGTTAAATATAGTGACTGACTTTATTTAACCTGGGTAGATCATTCGGAAAATTAAGTCTAGAAAAAGTCCGAAAAGAGTGTGGAAAAGGTCTAGAAAAAGTCTGACAACTTATGTTCAAAATGGAGTAGGAACCCTGTTTGCCTGACATTTGCAACATGAAACAAGCAAAGACCGTGTGCGAGTATGTTTCATCGCGTGCCAATCTGAATCCGCCTTTAATCTGCATCACGCTTTGGCAGGTCTGTGCAAACGCTTGATTGACGCGTTAATCGTTTGTCTCGGAAACATGAGCGACAAATCCGAAGCTGAAGCGGTCGGCGCCGAAGCAGGTGCGTATTTGTCTGCTGTCTTGAATGCGGCGGGCAGTTGACATTTAAAAGAAATCAACGCAAAAGAAAATCTTCTGTTGAGTGTTGTCATATTTAGATTGGCGCCAACGATCGTCTTTGCACGCAGAAACCAGTCATCTAGCCTTTCCCGAACCCCCACCGTCTCGTACTCAACACAAGAGCCAACCGCATGGCAAACGGTAAGCCGTTTGTAAATTTTGCCCAGCTCTCGTGCTTTTCCACTTGTGTGGCGCTCATGAAACTTTTTCTCATCATGGGGGTTTATTTTTCGGTTTATCAGTCAGAATGTCCTTGAAATGTTGAATTAATTTTTTAAGTCCCGTTGGTTCGCTTCACCGACATTAGTAACGTCTGTGAGTATCGAGAGACGGCATTTAATGAATGGTGCAAACCACCATTTTCCGGTCACTGTGCGAGGTTGTATCACAGGAAACGCCATCGCCCGTGTCGCGTTTTGTCTGGATTCAGGTTAATTGTTGTTTTAGGCACGGACGATGTGTAATACACATCGTGTATTTCTCACAGAGTATGCTGTATGGAATATAGATTTGTAGGATTTGATGGGGGGAGAAGCGGAAAGAGTGGCGGTAACCACTGACCTAATCAAGCGGGTGAAACTTAGTTTAAAATTCGTGTGAAAGACATAATTGCTCCCCATGGTTTACTAGACCCGCTTCCAACCGCTCACTGGCGCCTGATTACTTGGTAACAGTTACCCGACACGTTGGGTGTTCAAGTTCTATAAGAGCAAAAATTCAAAATATTTTTCGACACTTCCCTTCGATGTAATTTTATCTGATCAGAAATTGAGCATCCTCATCGTTTATGGATAAGATCAACGTTTGCGCCAGCTTTTCTCCATTGTACGTGTTTGGCTTAATTGCAGTGTTTTTCAAAGTTCTTTATACTTACTTTGTTTCACAACCAGTCAATGAAAGGGCGTGGACTAAAGTTTCTGAGTCGCTTGTTATCCCGCGTTTCGATCTGTCTGCGAAAGCGCGGCGCGTCGCTCACAGTGCTGGGCGCTGATGCATTTGGTTTCTCCCTTTCTTCGCTGCCGACCTCGTTCTGTCACGCACGCCGTCGCATCCTTCGCAGCTACAACAGCCGAAACCACAGTGATGCAAGCAAACTGGTCGTGCCGAGCGGTGGTACGCACCACACCAAGCACCATCACACCACGCACCAGCACAGGCTTAACGAAGACATTGTTTTCAAGATCGGCATCTTGTGCCTTGTCAACGTGCAGGATTTGCAGGTATGCAGCAGAACGTCCCGAGTGGTTATGTAACCTGTCAAGACTTCGTACTGGGCGAATATTCATGGCGCCTGGTGAGCGACGAGTCGAACGTTGTGTTTACATGCTTCGGATCGTTCTCCAATTTCGCAGTGATGCATGTTGACTCGAGTGTAATCACTTACACTGGCCTTCTCGTCTTTGGCGTTGGCGTGCAACCGCAGATAATCTCATCAGAAAATCGATAATAAAAGTGGTTTGCTTTATCAAACAACATATTGATTAAATTTCAGTCTTGCAATCTAAATTTCCCGAGATAATCCATTGATCCCGCGTTGCTGCATTTGAAAGAGGCTAATGACTCGAAAAAGAGCTTAGTGTCTCCGATGTTCACCTCGTTCTGAATAGCTGTCTACGCTCTGTCATCCCGTGACGTGTTTTTTTCAGTTAAAACACTTGCTGCGATAATTCGAGATTGGTGACAACGGTTGGCCCTATTAGTCTTGCAGGTCGAATCGATCTTCCGCCGCCATCGCGTTCGCGCTTGCCTTCTTTTCTCATTTGCTCGGACACTTGGTGCAGTGCCTTTCAAGGAGCAGTAAGCCCGAACCAAGCGACAACAATGCGGGAGATGGCGCCAGAGATTCGAAAGCGGATGGTACGTCTCCGTGCTTGAGCAAGCTGCTTCATAGCAGTGTGTTCACACGCGAAAATTACTGAAACCGTCTCGGGATCGGTGCGTTTTGCGTTATTATGCGTTGTTCCCTAGCCTTCATCATTGTGTCATGCAAGCGACCCGTGCGCTTGTTTACCGTCAGCAACGCTGTTGTGGAAGACTTCGCAAACGGTCGAGTTGGGCCAAGTCGCGGGTCAATAAGCTTCCGCAAAACATTTGTTTGTCACAGCTTCGCTGACGCCAGTTTTGACTTTGCCCCGTCACATGACAGCAGACCGGTCCTATCTCTGGTTCGTATACACTTAAAGCGGTAAAGCAAAGAGTTTAATGGGCTGCGGATCGTGTTGAGCACCCGGTTAAAGCTTCCTGTCCGAATTTTGACCCCTGCGTTTGTGCAGGGCTTGTTTGAGCAACTACGCAAACTTTGCGATCTGTGTCGGTGTTGACCAGGTCCCGTTTCGTAACCCGCTACAGTGATTTCAGACCAAACTTTCAGTTTGCCACGATCACGTCAGACTTCGTGTTGGCAAACAACCGAGTGCGTGTTCAGAAATGATTCATAAAATTGTAGCCAAGCGCATGGCAAATGTTTGCATATTGTTATGGAGCATGTATCGAACGGACCGTGCAGGTTACCACTGTTTTGTCAGTGTTTACGACCAAACACAGTCAAGCAAAGTTTTTCGCGAAAGCCGAGTTGTGTTGAGCGACCTCCCCGCTTCAGATCGAAACGTCATTGTTTGCCTTCATCGATTTGCCCAACAGAGAAAGCTATAAACAGGTGTAACATTTCAAAACCCTCTTTTGTTTCGCCAAAATCCCATCGTTATTGGCTAGCCGTTGACTTTGATAAAAATGAAATAATAGGTTGATATTTCCTGACGGCATGTTGTAGGCTAATGAGCCTACAATGAAATCAACAGGACTCTAATCTTTCAAAACAGTGTTCGAAAACTGGCTGCGCGTTTCAGTTTTTCTCTTTGCATTTGTTTCTTTGTTTGGAGGTGTTTAGTGATTCGTCGTTTGAAAAGCTACGCTTCTAATCCCTATGCAGGCTTGGTATGTTGAAGCACACGTGCCTGTCAACTGTCTTCAGTCATGAAGTCAGTGGTGGAGCGATTTGTAGGTGATTGCATGTTTTCAGTCATCGTTAAAAAGTGAGAAAAATGAATATGCCTGTAAAAAAACGAGTTGGCAATGGCATTATTGCATCTGTCAATTCTTACCATTTAATATTTTGACGTGATTGTAATGATGGCTTCAGCAGTTTTGTGGCTTTTAAAAATAACTCCAAATGCACTTTGGGTTAAAATTTTGTAAGTTGTAAAAATTTCTACATCCGCCTACTGTGCTTTTGCCTCCTCCCTTACTGCATGGAATGACGTCTGCTGACGTTTGTCAGGTGATCGTGTCAAAGACGGCGCCGACAAGTCGTCGAAAAAAAGAGCGAAGCCCCGGATGAGGCGGCGCAGAAGACCGGGGGCGGGCGCGGAAAGTGAAGACAATGACTTGAGCGAGGGTGAAGACGCTCTAGCGTATGGAGACGTTGGTGAGCAAAAGTGTTCGATGAAGTGCCTTAAAACTGGCGGCCTCTTGTACTTAACTCGCGTTCAGACTAACAGTGCCAGCAACAGTAAAAATCAGCGATGTGTGTTTTGTCGTAGGCTCAGAATCTGATCTTAGCGACGAAGACAGCGGCTCCCAGACTGAAACTTACTCCGAGTCGAGCGGTTCCGGGAACAGGTTAAGCCAGGAAGACCTTTCTTCGGATGAAGACAGCGACACTCCGGATGCGGAGCATCCAGACAAGGATTTCGCGTCTGCCGATCAAAAAAAAGCAAAGGGTTTTGTCAACGGGGAACTCCCGCAGCAAAACCTTGCCAGCTTGCAAGACCTCTCCAACAAGATGTTTCAGGTCAGTTGTGGCAAAAAAATACGGCTGTTCGCGTCGAATATGATTGTGACAAACAGACGCCTTATCGCGTGCGTCATGTTTATGATTTACTATCGCAGCCGTCTTCCTTGCGTCGCAAAATCACTCTCGCTCCCTCGTTTCTTCAAAATCTTGCTCCTCCGAGAAGCGCGACGCCCAGCGCAGCGAAAGTGGTCGGCGACAACGCAGGAGACGGTGTTCCGAAGCAAGTTGTCGAGAACGGGTCCGAGGAAACGAAAGATGTTGCAAAGTTGGGTGAGTTGTCACCTTCCTCCTGCGTGCGTCAGATACCAGCCTCTGATGCAGGCGCGTCGTCATTGCAGCGATGAATTTAAACGGGTTTTTAAAGCCACTAGATGGTCTAAGCAGGGGATCAGTGGTTAACCTAATCGAAGTTACTTTTTGATCACTAACGTGAAATGCTTGGGAAGAGGGTGAGCCACAAGTGAACTTAAAAATGGATACTTCTAGTTAACCTGAATAACTTAACTCTGTCAGTTGCTGCTTCAAATTCTTTTCAATTCTGTTTCCCAATCATTAAGACTTTATCTCGCAAATCAGCTTGGTAAGAGATTGTGGAGATCTTACTACTGAAGACTTCTGATGCTGAAACACACCTGTAAATGCAAATGAGCACCATGGCTCTTGATAACGAAGTATTTTGTTTATTCATAGTGACGGGGTCGACAGACAGGCCGGATGTAAAAGTGGAGAACGCGGAAACGCCCCGTGTTCCTTCCGTATCTCAACGGAGCGACTCTGGTGAGTCAGTGATAACGCAATCACTACGCATTGCGTCAGCCTTAACGGTTCCGTTGCACGGCCTCGTGTTTTTTGGAACGACGTCTGTGCACCAGGAAGTCCCAAACCGATCATCATGCGAGCATGCGTGAGATACGTCGTGCTTTGAATTTCTATCTTTGGTGCGCAACGTCAGTTTGGCAGCAGTCGCAGTTTCAATTATGTTTTCGATTAATGCAGATCGAGAACTGGCGTTTCGTCGTCTGCACGAATTGTCACGCCATCACCACTTGACTGCCGCGGTGAAGCTTCTCGCTGATTGGCTGTGGGCGAACGATCGGGTCGCGGCAGCTTGCGCCAGCAGTTCTCGCGCGCTGTGGAGTCGACTCGTCTGCTTTGTTAACTTGCTTCCAACGGACAAGGAAATGCTAGACGACGGTAATGCCGTGTGTCAACAGCGCGACGGCAATTGCAGTTGTTTTTCAATAAAAAAATGTGAAGCGTACGTTTCCGCGCATTGGTTTTGACACCGATAGCGTGTCTGCGGCAGCGCCTTGCGTCTCTGTAGCAACATGTGCTAACTGCTTATCAGCAAAAGGGAGCAACGAAAAATTTTTCTGGAAAAAAGGCAGCCCCAAAATTTTCCACCAGGGGATACCGTTGACAACGCTGTTTAGCATCGTGCGCTCGATTTGCGAAACGTCTAAGTTGCGCAAGACGCCCAGAGTTTAACTTACCGTCGCTTTCCCCAGAGAACCTGGGTACCGACGCCCTACTTTCTGCCCAACTCAAGGACGTAGTTATTGATAAGAAGAGCTTACCGGACGCCGGCGGTGAACGCGGACCAACCCATGGAGACGTCGTGAATGGAGAAGCAGGTGCGCAACAGTGAAATCCGCGCTCTTGCCGGCCATAGTGAATTGTTCTTGAAGTTTGCTAAAGTGTATTCCTCGCACAGAGAAAGAAAGCTCCGCTAAAAGAGAAAGGCCGGAAGGAAAGGCGAAGATCGCTATACAGAAACGTCCCGATCCAGGTCAGCGTTTGTGATGATGTGCAAATCTGGGCTCAGATTTTTGCGTTGCTCGCGATAATACCTGCATGATCATCGTCAAACGACTTCATGATGAGTTTAAAAAAGCTTGATTTTGCGTGAAGCCAAATAAATAAACTTGTGTGTATCCATGAATTGCAGACATGCATGCTACCTACCCACCTGCCTGTCTGTTTTACTATCAAAACTCATTAGCAATATACACGCTTGCCTGGAGCAACTGTTGTTGAAATACTTCGCCAGAAAAAAAACGATGAAACACGCTTCATTTCACGTATGAATCTGCGTTCCTTCATACCGTGTTTTTGCCTGAACGCGAGTGCATGATTTTGCTTCGTATCACTGCGCATGGTTGGTTGTGGTGCCTGCTGTTTCGTTTGATAGCAACGCTTGCGTGTGCCAAGTCACTTGTTGCGTCTGCGTTGCCTCACTTCGCGTTTTCTCTGTTGCTACTTATTTATCAAGTTCCACTTGCAAGCTCGGCAAGTAAGCAACCTACGCAGGTTGCAACACCTCAGTTTGCACTCGTGCCAAAACACAACTTTTTTGTGAACTTCTTGCAGGAGCGCAGGCGAAACTGTGCGCCGGGTGGCGCCAGCGAGGCGTTCTTCCCGAAGACTGGGTCGTGTACAAAATGAAGGCGACATCAGAAGCCAGCGCCAAATCCGGTGTCGATTTTTCAGCACCGTACGTGGAAATGAACGACATTCAACAGGTTGCAGATGGTGTTGTTAATTTGGTGTTTTAACGTCAGGGCAAAAGCAAGTGAAATAAGTGTGCGAAGGTAGTTTTTACTTTGAAAGTTTGATCCTCTGCAGACTGCCTTTCTCAATCGGTCTGAACCCAAACTTATGATGCTAATAATTGGTGTAAGTCTTCCGTTAATCTGCAGGTTAAACTTTTGTTAAAGTTGTAACGATGCACATAGCGTATTCGCGACGTTTAGCTTGCCACGGCTACTTAAGAGACTGGTTGAACGGCGTGTCGATAGCTTAGGCTACAAAGATGTCGAATTAGAGTTGACCACTCACAAGTGCGTTGTATTTCCATACGTTGTTTCAGTCTAATGTGTGTTTTTCTTTCCGCTGATTTCAAAGTTGCCGGCCCAGCCTGGACCAGGGCAGCAGCCAGCAGGACCGCAACGTTTGCGGCCATAGCTTCGTTCAAACGTGGAAAATATCACCATTGCTCCTGTGAAATAATCAGGGAACACCGGTCGTTGAATAAAAGTCCAAAAAGACGGCGCATTCGATAGCGCGTGATAAGTTCTACAGTAATATTGAGAATTTTCTTTTTGACTGATTGACTGACACCAAATTTGAGTATCAACTCGATGTACATCCGGATTCGACCAGCTGTATAGTTAGGTTGGTTTGAGCCCCAGCGAATAGTCCTCTCTTATTCGCGCTCTAAATCCCACCCATAGTATAACATATTTCTTCATTCACACATCGCCACGTTATTGACTAGCTTCTTTGAAGAGGCTCCCAAATTGCTGTACTACTAGTCAGACCTGCATTTGAGACTACTACTGCAAAACGGCCCAAGACCCTTTGAAGTAGCCCGTTTACTTCTACACGTGCTACCGATGCTGTAGTTCTCATCGGTGAAGGTTTTGTTCTCCAGACGGTCATCAGGGTATGTCGTCTGCGCCAGCTCTGTCGATCTTTGACTTATGTGAATGGCATCGACATTGTCGCAACAAACAAGGACGACACTGGCGTGATCGGCGACGAGCAGTTCAGCGGACCCGAGGAGGAAGTGGTCGACCCGCAGATGGAGCTAGAGGTTCTTGCAGTTCATCTTACTCGCAGTGAAGTTAATATCTTTCCGTTCAATTTGGCTTGTGACGTTTTTTATTCTTGTTTCTTTTGCCAAATGCGGGTTAAGTAGTTTGTTGTCAAAACTGTGGCTAGATAAGCTCAGGGTCATTCAGTGTTTTTGTGAATTGCGATAAAAGGTGTGGGCCACGGAGTTTGAAAACATTTGCTTTGTCTTTTGTCTGCCTCTGCCGTTTTGTACACAAGCGGCGTGGAACGGAAGGTGTGTCTTGTAACCTTTGCGCAATTGCAATTTCAAGCGGTTGTGGCTGGCACGCGGTCGTCGACGTTTGGTGGTCCAGTTCCATCCTAAGACGGACGCTGCGGAATCTCCTTTCCACGTTCCGTTGTAGAAAACACTGAAAGCGTGAAAATGCAACCGTGTTACTTCGAATGTGTCGATCAAAAGCGCAGCACTGCCTCGCGCTGCAGATTGCTGTATTAACTTGGCGAAGCTCTAATTTAGATCATTCACTTGTCTGTCGCTTCCGTTGGTAGGAACTGATACAGGCAGCTCGGCTGTCGAGAGGAGGAGCAAACGCTGCTCTTCAATTGCTCCTCGCGCATCTTCGTTTGCAAAGCATCGACCCTGCGGTCTATGACCTCTGACGTAAGCAACTCATCGCTCCGATAAAAAAAAGTGTTATTTGGCACGAAAGGTCCGAACAATGACGCGACCTTTCTGATAAAAGTGTCTCTGGTCCAACAAACAAGGCAACCTTGAGCATGCCACATTCTGATATGTGCGTCCGTCGTTTTGCGGTGCGCATGTGAAAACACAGGCTCTTGACACCCCTTCTTGACTCGAGTGGCGATTGCAGAAACAACACATGCCATTTCGCTTCTGTCCACAGCGCTTGTCGCTGGTGCGGCTTTTTAAAAACGCCACAGCGCGTTCTTTGTGCCACTGGCGTTCGACTTTCGGATTGGCATTAATTGTCATTCCGGACACGTCACAATGCGACATTGTTTGCTCGTTTCACGTCGTCTGAAATTGAATTCACACGCCAGTTGTGCAACGTCGACAACGTCAAATATTTGGAGCCCGTCTCCCGGTGGAAGACGCCTGCAGTAAATAAAGCCCTCCCCAAATATTGGTACATGCCTGCTGTGTTTGCTTGTTTGCGAAATAAGGGCGGACGCTTCTACTGCGTGTTTACAGAAAACTCGCGCGCAGCTTAATCGGTCACTGCGCTAGTGTCAGGCGCGGCCAACTGCCATAAAGGAAAAGGCTCAGTTACGGGTCACATCCCTCATTCAAAATGAAGATCGCTCGCCGGTAGTCAAACCTTTCGTCACTTCTGCAGAACATTCGTTCGCGCAGCGTGAAATTTAATGGCGCCGAACCCAAAACCAGAAGGTGAAGCCCCCAGGAGCATTTAAACAGTTGAAACCGACAGCAGATCACTCAGTTTTGTTTCGCGGGTCTTCGCAAGCGTCGGCGCGTGGGCTGGCATGACGAAAGTTGAGCGTCAGGCTTCGATTCAGGTCTGTTACGCGAAACGCCGCCCAGACCTTCTTGCATACGCCCCAAAAGCAAATGTATATCCCGATCCGGCTGCTTGTAATGAGGCCGAGGACGCTGCCCGCGTGAATATTCAATAGTCCTGTGCTGTTTGCCGAACTGCATTGATCGCCGCTTATAAACGGCAGGGCCTCCCCAAAAATGGTCAAAGCGTAATCGGAAAGTCGGGACGCGACTGCAAACGGTGCTCTGTTGTCGCTGTCAATATTTGCAAGGTGACATAAGGGTCTTACGCGCTGTGCAAACATCGCTCGAACGAGTGGCACTTCAGCAACGTCGGTTGTTTGTCGCTACCTGTACCGCAGCTCGTTCGCTGATGTGTGTGTGGGGGGGGGAGAAAGGTTAAAGTGCGTTTCCTCTACGTTCGCTGATGTCACCATGCAGATCCGCAAACGGTGAAATAGGTGCATGGTCACGTGATTTCTGCGGCGGACGGTGCCTGTGCAAACGTGTGCAACACAATACTCGTTTGTCTGCTAAATTTTGCTTGTCCTGCTGATGTAATCGTGTCAGCCATCGCTTGTTCGCGATTCTATCTCAACCTTATAGTCCCGACCCGGTCTTTTCGCGGTTTGCCAGTTTTTTTCGATTGGCCGCGTAATAGTTGGTTTGCTCCGGTGATTGTCACTTACGACCATCCATTTGCTTTCATCTTTACTCCTCCTCCCCGGTGTCGGTCTGAAAAAAAAAATCGCTTGCCTTTTACAGTACTGTACGAAACAAGCATCTTATCTGAACCTGTTGTTCGCTATGCTTTTTTTCAGAGAAGACCCGATTGCTTTTTTTTTTAAACGTCTTTTTCGTTTTGAGGGCTTGTAAACAAACAGGTGCGCGCATTTGGTACAGAAACAAGTGCTGGGAACTTTGCCGTTTAACCGTTCGACCTTGTTCCTGCTTAAAGCAAACAAGCTCGTTATCGATCGTTCCGTGATGTGGTTTTACGAGTTGTACACATACGGTTTGGCGACGTAAATAACCTGACTCAGGCCAATCGTTCAGGCATCGCTCTTGCGAAATTCCACCAGTGTCGTCAATAGTTCTGTTGCCAGTACATTCGCTCCGCTGTTTTGTGGTTGCCCGGTTGTGCCGATCTCATGCCAGGCACTTGCTGCTGCGTTTCGTGCACGGTTGCAGCGATGACGCGTTGTTGAGGCGCGTGCTGTTTGCGCAACCCTGTCGCGCCGCGAAATGGAAAGATTGGAAGATTGCAGCAGGTCTTTTTTACAACCGGCCGTTCATTAACAAACAACCCAAGCACGCTTAGCACAAGCAAGCTTTTTTTCCTGCCTACTTTGATATGACAGTTGTAATCGTTTAAAATTTACTTTCGCTTCGACGTGAACAGTGAGCACTTTCAAATGTCGCTTTTCGCAAAAGTTGAGAGCGTCTTCAATTCGTGTGTGCCGGACAGTTTTGGGATAGTGCTTAAACAATGCTTCGCCGCGCTCGCATTGAAACGTTTCATGCTGTTTAATCGAAATCAAGCAGTTCTCATTCACCCCGGTTGACACAGTCGTGTGCTTCGTGATGCGCTAAACTTATTGGCCGAGGGCGTTTTCGTCACCACCCACTTTTGATACTTGCTCTCGATCAAATGATGGTGTACTTCGCGTTCGCCGTAATTAATTACCTTAAAAGTGGTCCTTGCAAGATGGAAAGAGAGTTATTACTGTTTCTATCCGGGTGCATCATTTCCCTTGCTTCTCTAAACGTTTACTGCCCTTGGTGAACAATGTCAGGCTGTTGGCTGTATGTAAGTAGACAAGGTTCATGTTATTTGCATACGTTACAGCAAAGCTCAGTTACACGAGTTGTCCAGGCACTGCGATAACATGAACACCAGGTGTTCGTTTACGCTGAGCTGACATAGGAATAGTGCTCGTCAAAAATAAAAACGGAAGTGGTTTTCCGTTAAATGGTTGTAAATCACAGTGTTCCGTCAAACCATAGAGATTATTTCGCGCAGCACTGGTTATTAGCACCAGTCCATCCACCTCGGTTCAGTTGTCAATCGACGCAACGCCCGCCAAGCGATTCAATCGAATCAGGTTGATCATTGCGAAGTTGTGCGCTGTCATTTTCCCGTGTCGCCGCGATCCGCTGTTGCCGAACTTCGTGTATCGCCAGATCAGCCCTGGTACTCGAGCCTGTCAGTGATCACCGTAGAAGCCTGAAACACTCACCAGCGGCGTTTTGTCATTGTGGCTCGTCGCTTTAATTGGTTCCTTCTGCTGTGGCGTGGCGCACGAGCGCCGTTTCTTTATTGGTGCGATGCTCGTGACAGGTGCATGCCGCTGCTCTTTAAACCGCAAGAAATCGACGATCGGCCCGAGAGATTACTGCGTGCCTGCGGTGTGCCAAAAATATGCAGCTCCGAGCCTGATCGATCGAGGCGACTTCAAACGCGCTCTCGCGCTTCTTTCGTTTTCCAGTGTCGTGTCCTTGATGACTGGCGATACGTAATCGGACTTGACTTTCAACTGACGCAAAATGGTCGAAACTCAATATTGATCTGCACGGCATCGGAAAGCCGCCACGCTATCGCTATGTCGTCGTGGTTCCGCTACATTTAATTGTCCCAAGCTATCACACATCGAGCGCTGGATGTTTCTTGGTGAAGTCGTTTCTTTTCAACCCTATGGTGAAACTTATAGTTGTTTTCGTCTCGGCGCAACCATTTTCACTTAACTGTTTTCCGAGATTATTTGGTCGCCGATTATTTCCCGTTTGTTTTGCTGTGAAAAGCAAGCGCCGGGTCGAGCTGTTGCATAAACGGTAAATTTAAGTATTTTCAAATAAAACGTCGACCGTATCGTTTGTAATGTCCATAGCGCACACGCTACACAATCGCCGAGTGAGGACGCAATGCATGATCTCAGCTACATGTATTGCGCAGTGGTGTACACCACGAACATGCGTCAGAATATATGTAGCGCAATAATGTGTCGATGTTTTGTGGGGAGTTACAGACGCGCACATTTCTGCGAAAAGAAACAACCTTAGACACATCCGTGGTGTTTTTCATGGCGTCAGTTCGAGTTTTGGTTCAGCTGCCGTTGGCGCTTTCACTTTCTAAGCGTTTTTTCGAAGCCTGCGATGCGAACACTTCAGATAGATTGGAAGAAAGCGAACTTGCTGTTTTCTTTTCTAATCAGTTACAGGCTGCCAATGCTGTTGGTTTGTCATTGGATTATGGCCGTGTGGTTAGTATACTACTTTGGGCGTTGTGGACAATTCTGTTGCGAGCTACCACTCCACATTTACATTGTCGGTGCAGTCTGTTCGCTGACGCACTTTGCATCGCCTGAAACGGAGCGTGTCGCTACAAGCTGCTTGTATTTGACGCCTGATCATTTTAGGGGCGCGGCATTGATCTTGCGGCCGTACTCATGTCATGCTAGCGCTGTTACATTCTCGTAAGTCAGGGACTGTAACCAGAAGCAATCGCTGGCCTCAGGCTCTTGCCGCTGCGCAGTTTGCAATTCGCACAGATTCAGGTGCGTTGCGTTACTGCAACGGACGTTCTGTTCATTAATCCCATCGAACCGCGTGTGCCCAGGCAGTGGAAGCGATGCGGAAAGCGCGCATGATGAAGGATATGGCCACGTCGCGTCTTCGCAGCGAAGTTCAGGCCCTCGAATCTTCGTTGGGTGCGCCGAAGTCACGTGACAGCGCGCTCTGTCTCTACCTAGTGCCGACCGTTTCCGCACTTTGCTACGAACTGACGCATCTCCGCAAGCTGGTGGCAAGCGAACGTTTTCTCGTCACAATACCGACAACTGGTGAGTGATTGGTTTAAATCGAGAAGTAGCATGTTTCATTGACTGCCTGAGATGATTTATTCGCTGTATGTTCATGGTGCTGGACGCTGTGCAGCTTTTCAGGATTTCTGCAATCTGAGCTGTGGTTACTATTTTGCGTTTTGACTTGTAAAGACAAGAGTGAAACTGTTGGCAACTCAGGGACTTGTTTTCTAAAACATGATGAACTACCCCATGAGTGCCCCAACATGGGTTCCTTTCAATATTACGCCGAGGCAGAGAACAGAAGAAACAATGGGCGCGTTTGCCATTTGTTTAAAGCTCAATAAACTCTCGAAAAATCAAAAAAACATTTTGTAAATACTGTAGCTAAACCATTTTTGTTCGCATTAGCACCGTTTCTCACCGGTGCCATCTTTCCGTTGTTGCACTCGACATTTGAAAAAGCTCTTAACAAACCACTTGTCGCAGCATATTGCTCTCCATCACTACATGCCCCGGCAATCACGCCGGAAACCCACTTTTTGCATTACAGCGTCAAAAATCTTGCCTGGAAACACACACCAGAATTTAGGGTTACCTAAGGAAACCACGCTAACTAAGCTTTTACTTCGGTAGAGCAGTTGAAACTAGTTTGGCTTGTTGCAAAATTTGTTTAAATGGCTTGTGTGACGCATTTGAAGTCGATGTTGACTATTCATGACAACTGCGGTACTTTCCGCCATTGCAGTAATCGATGGCCTGGATAGTCTGAAGAAAGAAGTGCAAGGAGCAAGAGACGCCATACGATACCTCGAAGCGGAATTCAAGAAAGGAAACCGGTGAGACAAACAAGAAAAAGTAATAGATTAAAGAGCTTGAAGCTTAACAAAAGCAAAATCAGTTCCCAAGCGAAACGAAGGCGTGGACGGCGAACACTCGACTTCAGCAGCAATGACGTCAAAACGATTGCGCCCCGTTTGTACTGAGAAGCTTTTACAATTTACAATGGGAAGTCATTTTGATCTGTGTGATCTTGCAATTGCCTTAAGTGCTGCCCTCTTCGCCCCACAATTACACGCCATTCGCTTTTCGCAAGGGCGTAATTATGTCGCAGTCTTTGCGTACTCTGCATTTCTGCGCTCGCGCACAAGTTGCGCTCTCGCTTTTTCGCCCAGATCGTACGGTTTTGGCGTCGACTTCAAAGCGCGACGTCACGCGCGACGGACCGAAGGGCGTAATGCGCGGTTCTGTGTCAAGTGGGCGGTTCGGTGGGAAAGACAACGAGGCAATCGCATCGATGCTCGGCACTTGGAAAGTGCATCGTCGATTTAAGCGCCAGTTGTGTCCGGGATCGGCCGTCGGCGCTTCTACGAGCCAACTCCTATTTTCGCTGACCGAGCTTGTTTATTTTGGCTCGAGAAACAAACGACGCGCCGGGATGA
>JGI24021J15306_10004287_pt1 | contig 16496 bp, 9 predicted proteins | sample Ectturendosymbi1_FD_15306 | JGI IMG/M metagenome (IMG submission 15306) | reverse complement strand
TGGAGGGTATGAGGGGGAGGCTGGAGGGTGTGAGGGGGGTCTGGGTGTCTTCAATTAACGGCAATCGCTGTTTCACCTAAAACAGCAGACAGCCGACGAAGCAAACCATTGACAATACCAGCTCGTCGTCAGTCAACAGTCAGCATCTCTCCGTTTCATGAATAATGTGAAAAGGTGTTTTTGAGTGATGCAAACCAGGGCGTTATCTGGGGCAGAACACAACAAAACTATTTATAGTCCATGTCGAACAGTGTTTCGCGGAACAGTATCAAGACATGATAAATGGGATCGGTGACCTGAATCTCATCCTCCATTAAACCCAGCTATGGTGAATCGGCAGTGAATTTACAACAAAACAATGCGAAGCTACAGACAATTAAGCAAACAAAGACTTGGGATTCTTACAGACACCAATTATTGTTTTTCAACAGGTTAGGTATGATTTAGAAAATTATTACTGCAAAATCACAGCCATGAGTTTGTACATGATTTCCACTTAGATTTCAATTAGAACACGTACTGCAAGGCCACCTTAAGAAACACTCCCCCAATTGTTTCCTTTCATCGAGTTACGGGTAAACTTTGTTTGGGTTTTTAGCGAAGCGAGTGATGCCTTTGCTGGTGAATTTCCTTCATTGTTTGCAAAGTGGTATTTTTAATAAGATTTTTTCAGCTGGGCATGATTTTCTTAACTGATTGAAGAGACATTTAACAAAAAATTGAATGAGATTTTAAATGTATGTCGACGTATTAACGTAAAAGTGAAACAGAAGCTTTTGATGCAAATTGATGATTGCGCAGATGGGACAGAAACATTATGGTGGAGATGTCAAAAAAGACAATTTTATGTAAAAGCACAACCGCAGGGTCATGAAGAACAATTAGTTTGAAAGGAAACCTTAAGTGACAAGCAACAAATACATGTAGGAACAGCGGTTTATTAATACGAAGAAAAAAACGTAGACACAAATTGGTTCCGCACGACTGCACGCGAAACACGTGACGCAAAACTGAGGAACGTTTCCGCGCCGGTGACGTATGCCAGGGTGGATGACGTCACCCTGCATCGATGGATAGCTGTTGGAACGTTCCCGGAATGCATCGATTCATGGAATCCAGAACATTAAAATAGACCAAACCAAGCTCAGGACATTTAAAGAAAACTTATGTTGCATATCAGACCTGAAAAGTTCGTGGTTTTGAACTTCAATCAGGGCAGCGATTCATCGCACGTGGCAACATTCCTAAATTTTCAATTATCTAAGCTCGCAAATATTGAAATCGAAATGTATTTAATTTGGTTCCACCAGTCTAGAAAAACGCAAAGTGCGTGTCGAGGTCAAAAAGGTCAAGTTTAAAACCGGCGCGGGAACGTTCCGAAGTTTTCACAACGATGCAAGGAGACATAAACAAACGAGCATGCTATTTCACAAATGATGAATGCTGCAACCACATGAAGCGAAGTGAAAGGAAACGAAAGCAGATAGTGGTGCAAAAAAAAGTTTTGTTCAAATTGAGTTCTGTTAAAAAAATGCAGACTTGTCGAAGAAAAACTGTATTGGAAAACGCACACAAGAAAAGGTGCCAAAAACTAGGTGATTTTCACGATAACCAGCCGTTCTCTATTTGTCCTTTATCTAACCAGCGTCACCCCAGACAGGTACCAAACTATGTATCTAGACTTGCGAAGCAATCAATTGAATTAACGTAATATTTCGCAGGAGGAAATGGTAACATTAATAGGGCGTTGACATTAGCACCACAACCTAAAATTTACAACTTTCATAAACTGCGGAAAAAAATCTGGAGCTGAAATCAGCTCTGAAATAGGTTTCATGGGCAGAACATAGCAGTTGTACTGTTGTCTGCCGCGGTAAGAAAATAGAAATATCTAGTTTTGTGCGATGGCTCAGAAATCGGAAGTGGTAGCTACAGGCAACAATGAAGCGCTAAACGTTTGCTGACTTTAAAACGAAGGAAGCAAGCTAGTTTTCACATAACATCTCCCTAAGGGTGAAAGCAAGTTCACGGCTAATGACGCTTGAGAAACTCAATAACTGCTTTTGGGTAAAGAAAACTAATTTTTCTACTATGCCCGTGTTTACTACAAAATCGTGATGACTAAAAACTGGCTTGAAAAACAATAAAGTATTTTAACACTGCACAAGTCTACATCTCAGAGGCAAAATGGAAGCGGGTTGCTGGAGTAGAAACAATTAAAAGTTGTTTTTTCCTCAGGCATTTAAGCACCACTGGCACTGCATAAACACAGCATCAAGCAAGCATATAGGTAGATGATATCAACATGGCCGCGAAAAAAGGTTAGAAACAGAAGACTTGGTTGCCAAGAAACAGCCAAAGACCTGTGTGAAACAACTTTCTGTCATTGTTACGACACAGAGTAGAGCGGCGAATATCCGCGAGTCGTTTACAGTACGTGGCAAATGACAACATAACGGAAATTTTGTTTGGGGGGGCTGATTGCAATTTGTCAAAAAGGACAATTTAGCAATGCGTATCAAAAATTGCTCGCAACCGGTTTGGCCGCTTCGAAAGCGCTGTTTTGCGTTCCTCAGTGATGCGTGACGAGCGACGCAATGTTGCATGACACACTCAGTCATGCGTAACCGCTTCGGGGCACCTGTTTTCGCGCGTCAGGCTCGGCGCCGCGGAGCAGAAGGAAGTCGACAACTTCCTGCTTCCCGTTCCTTGTTGCCATGTGCAGAGCCGTTTCGCCTCGCTGCGCAAAGGAGAACGTAACAACGGTCATTGTAATGCGTAGATGGGCACGGTTATGAGCAAATAAGTGATCAATATTGCAAAGCGGCGACAACAAATTCCGACAACGCCCGACCAAGGTCTTTGCGAGGAACCAGCTGTCGTGGGATACATGATAAGTTATTGATAACAGTGTTCCGATTGAGACATTAATGGACAGAAAGAAACTTGTGCATTGAGGAACGTTTCAGCGAGTACCGTCGCCAGAAAGTCTTCAACAGGGGGGCTTTACGTTTGTGTGGGGGTCTGACATTCGAAAATTTGACAAAAACTCCACTGATTTACAGTGTTTCATATTTCAATTTGGGGGGACTTGCAGCTTTGTTTGGAGGGTCAAGGCCACCAAAGCTCCCCTGTGGCGACGGGACTGTTTTACGCCCACTGACGCCAAAACCCGAGCGCTTTCCCAATAGAACAAACAAGCCAAAAATGGAAAAACGAACACGTAAAAATGGAAAAACGAACACGCAGAGAGGGAATCATTCCGATTCCCGAATTTACTTCTTGGTCTGAAAAAGCAGCGGCGCGACCAGAAACGTTGCCACAGCCTTGAGGTTTAACACGCACTTGCAGCCAAGGTTATAGCTTATGCTAAATATATAGAGAACATTGCGCAACTTTGCCGCAAAAAAAGAAGCAATAGTGATTTTGAGATGGTAGCAACAACTCAGACAGGGTAAAAAGGCCTGAATGCATCTACTTTAAGATTGAAGTACCGACAACATGCACAAAAAAGTCAATTGTTGCACTGGTTTCGATGACGCCTGCAGCCATGCAAAATTTTACAGTAAATTTCATGGCAAGAAAAAGTATTTAGAAAAGTATGATTTGAATGTAACAACCATTCAAATATCAAGTCAACCAAAAATGCGTGTGTGTTTCTGGAAAACGAGATATTTATAAATCCTGTATTCACTCAAACGTTACTGCAAATTGCCTGAAGACCAACAAATACCCACCACGTTGAGGGTGTTTATCTTCGCATTTCGACCAAGCAGAAGCTCAACAATTCCCAGGTGACCCATGAAACAAGCAATGTGGAGAGGCGTGAGGCCAGACTGTGAAAGCAAACAAAGGAAACGCTTTCTACGCTGGTTGGAAGCACCAACAAGGTCGTATCTACACAGAGTGAATCACGGGAGACTGTACCACCGGATCCACCTCCAAAAAGCGTTTACTTACATTAGTTTACACCCCCCAAGTCAGACGTAAGCAATCCTATTTTTGAGTGCTTGCACAAAATTTTATCCTATCACAGTCTACGTAGAACACTTGAACAAAAAATATGTAGCAAGCGGAAGTGCATGCCAACTGTCATTAAACCTTGTTCTAATTTGCTAAGAAAGTAAACGTTCGTTCTAAAGTCCATTTCCAGTTAATATAACCGAGTCCTCATATTTCAAGCCAGAAAAATTTATATGATGAAAGCAAGAAGACCTCATCAACCGAAGAAAACTAACACATATCATACCTCTTTCGACGGGGTTAATGTTTTGGATATTTTTATTTGCGTAAGCATTCGCTATTAACCATTTTGAAATAAACCGTTTTTGGTGCTTCTATTGTTTCTGCAAGAAGCAACACAGCTACGACAAAAGCTGCAGTGTCACTAATAATTTTGAATAACAACAATTAGAGTGTTGAAAGGAAGTGTTGCAAACACTGTTGCAGGGTTTTATTAGGACTGACAGTGTATGTCANGTTGTTTCAAAAATGAATTGTAATTTGATATTCATAGGTTTGAACAAAAAAATACNTGTGTGTTCTATTAAGCAGGGAGTCCAAAATTTCTAAAATTTAAACAACACCAAGCAATTCGCCAGCTTCGCGAAACAAAGAAAAAGGTAGAAGCGTCCTTTGTTGACAAAAAAAACAGATCTGCAAGCAATGCAGCAACCGAATATACACCTATTGATGAAAACGCCGGGACGGTTCAACATAACATGCGCGGCAAGTAACTTCGAAATATATCTGATCGACCTTTCCGGGAAAACTGCCATGGTCATGATCCACAGCTGCCTGCACATACTGTAGCATGTTAAGGATCGCAAGCGATAGAATACGTTCGCTCCCACAACTTTAAATAATTTAAACGGCAGGCGCTCGTCTACGTCAAGCAATACTAAATAAATAATGAAGCAGATAGAGAAAACAAGTCTGCTGGTGCAGGACGAACGCGTTCAACATGGTTCTCTGCATGAAGCTGAATGAAGGGTAACTTGTAAAGACCAACCTAATTTTTACGGTGCAAAGTTGTAAACCGCTATGTCTCGCAATTTTCAATGTTGCAATGAAAAATGAAACATAAATACAAGCTCGATATGAGACAACACTAAGCTTTCCACAAGAAAAAGTTTTATACGCCTGATCTTCAACTTTTTTTAATCGTCATGGGTAAAACTATACTTTAATCTCCGAACCGCCTGCTCTTCTGCTGTTTTAAAGATCATTCTGAACTCTTTTTCGTGAGAACTTTCAGATCACATAATAAACGATGCCAAGACATTTTGATAACGCCTGACTTGCAGAAAACTGCAACGAAGACAAGTTTTTTCGAAGCCGATTTGCCAATAAATTGATCTCCGTGACAAGAAATAAAACTTTAAGTGACTGCTGCAAAGTTTCCTACGCCAGGAAGTCACAGTTCCTTAAGTCTAACGTCAGCCGTTTGCATTTCTATTTAAGCTCTGCGGCCATATCAACTTAACTGCCGTTGGATCCGGGTCAAGCTCCTAATAAAACATGACGACACCGAAGCACTCTGTCGTCCAACCGGGCAGCTTTGGTTTTGAAAAAAACACAAGCTACAAACATCCTTCTGCCCATGAGCATGCATCTATGATAGCATCTGCACTGACCTCCGTGACAGCCTCTATATTAGCGTCATAATCCAGCAGTAGTTCGACAAGTTTTTCGCGTTCCTTCTTGCACGCAACATGCAGAGGAGTGAAGCCGTTCTGAAATACAGAGAGAGTTAATTTGAAGAATATCAGTCGAATTCAGGTTGAACGACAAATGTTTACGAAAGCGGTGAACTTCATCACAACCCATAGAAACTTAGTTACATGTAAATTCATACGCAACAGCTAAAGTTAAGCACGTTTTGAGTGTTCTTTCTCTTTTCCATCGGATGCACTTGGCCAAAGAAAACAGAATTATGCGCTATACATTACTTTTAGGTTTTTACAGTCGATCTTGCGAACAAATATTTAAAATTCTTTGGCTTAGGTCTGCTTCTAATAATAAGAAAATATTTTCCGCAACCACTGAAACGTACCAGGGCTTTGCGGTCGACTTGAGCCTTGTGCTTCAAAAGAAGAGTGGCCACGTCCACGTGACCGCAGTGGGCAGCAATGTGCAGCGCTGTGAGTTCATCCTGAAAGAAGAAATGTTAAAAAGTTGATGTAATGATCAGACAAAACAGATGTGCTCAACTGTCCAATGCATTGTTGGAACCAGTGGCGTAACTTAAGATTAGAACCACGGGGAAAACATACCGGAAGGGGTCGCAATGACCACCGTAGGGGTTCACTGGCCAACACGCAGAAAAAGATGGAGAAATGATGGTAAATCTTGATGTGGATGGCTGTTATAAAACCCGAAATCACCGGAAAATGTCCAAAAAGCGCAAAATAGCAACAACCTACTAAAAACCAAAAGAATACTAAATAACCGAAATATAAGCTAAGTGGGTCCCCGGTTTTTACATTTACCTTGCCAGGTAAGACGGTTCACACCCTTGCCCTCTCGTCAACTACGCCACTGTTTAGAACCAGATTGAACGAGGTTTGCTTTAAGTGCTTGCAGTGTGGATCAATAACGCAGAATATCTACGCCCAAAACTATTGTGGCAGAAAATGGTCAAGAATTGTTTTAGGAATTGAAAAATTGCTGAGCGAAGAATGACTACACTCAAAGCGCTCGGGCGTTTATGATTATTATGTTGTTTCCAGAAACCAAGATCAATGTTCTCAAAACATACTTAACATACCTTTGACAAACACAGAGATAATAAGGTATAACTACTGCAAAAGATAAGAGCTTATGGTATTGAATTCCTGACGTGCTTGCCACAGGAAAAATTGTAACGGTGTTCAAAACGAATATGCATCAGCAAAACTCACCGAGCTGACTTCATCCAAAGCAAAATTCTTCTCAAGCAGCAGTTCCACCACGTCGTCATGACCAGCTTGTGCCGCCATGTGCAATGCAGTCAAACCATTCTGCAAACAGTTACGATTCAAACAAGAAAAGTTGCTTCACATCGATTCAAGCTATTTTTATCTGCGCACAGTTTGAAAAATGAATTGATCGTAGTTGCCAAGGAAGTTAGGATTTCAATCTGGAATGAAAGCGAAGGGGTAGATGGTGGCACCAAAGTGTTTTAATCAAAACTGAAAGTCATGTGTAAAGTGTCAAGAATCTAAACTGTCATTTCGACAACATGACTAAGCTTTACATACGCCAGTTGCAAGCCGTCATTGTGGTTCAAACCTTCCTACAAGAGAGGTCAAGGTCGAAACGAGATTGCAGACAGCGGTTACCATGAGCTGCAGCCACGCCAAGCAATTCTTAACTAGACATAAAAGTCGAGCAACTACTGTGGTCGCATTTTACATTAAGTCAGGGTTTCCCAAATCTGTTTTTTTCTCGGACCCTGATCTTACAATGTGTTAAGTTTTCCGCTCAACCAGCGAAACAATGGAATACAAAATTCAGGAATGAAATTCAGGAAAAATTCAACATATCGCGAACATTCCCGACTAAGGATAAGTCATTTGATTAATTATTACGTCACAGACGCGGAATGCGAGAATCATTGTAAACAACGTTTCAACTGCGAACTTTAAGATGGAAACAAGAACTAGTTGCGATCGCAACAGCTTACGTATTCATTACAATCACGAATCTACTTGAGTGAGTGCGCATTCTGTTGTAGAAGTTCAACGTTTTCTGCATCGTCACGGAACCCCTGGGTAGTTGCCCGGACCCCAGTTTAGGGTACCAGCGATAAGCTACAAACAGTCAGTGTTAGCGTTTGTCGGCACCAATCCACACTGCAGAATTTTCAGATAAGGCGAAAGACAATTGTGCAAACAGAATAACGTCTCAATCCCCGAGAATGGGAAGATGTGTTTGTCTGATTGACTAAAACCAAACCTGCCGTTAGCACACATGTGAGCGAAATCTTCTTCAAGATCAGTCACATGTTTATCGCAGTATTTTGTAAGTGTATGTTCCCGACCCGAGAATTGCTACCCGCTAATCCAACTCCGAGGCCAATGGTGGTGGCCAGCAGCACCAGTCAAACTATCTACCATTTCTCCTCACCTTGGTACGTGCATGTTTTGGGGTGTTTTCACAATCAAGGAACAACTTCACCACCGGTACATGGCCAGACCTGGCCGCACAGTGCAACGGAATGAGACCTTCGCGCGTGCTGGCCTCGGGCCGGGCGTTGCGGTCCAGCAGCAGGGCGCACATCCGGGTATTTCCTCTCTTGGCAGCCACGTGCAATGGAGTGATGTTATTCTGAGACATAAATGTGTTGACCACCCGAGCGGTATCAAATTCGAGCACAATGGTATCAAATACCCGCGATTTTCCGAGTTGAAATATTTATTTCGTGTGTTTAAAATCAAAGATGAAATTAAAAGGTTTCGTTTATTGTCAAAGACATTTCACATAAACAAATTCTCTCAAATATAAAAGCAAGTAATTCCACGGTTTCTTGGCTGAAGTGATGCAAAATAACTACTCTTTTGGGCTCACACTACTTTATAATTAAGCAAGATGGAAAAAGTGAGAAAGTTCACGACATATAAATATCGTCTGGAATTAACAAAAAAGTTAATAGATTACCACATGTGTGCTACACAGGAAGCATATGATGCAACGGGAAAACTACGAGTATGTTGACAGGAACAGAACAAAGCGAGGCAGCTGAATGCAAACAGGGCAGATGTTGTGGAACTGAATCGTATCCGCTTCTGGCTTTGAGCGCAGCCTGATATATGATTGGATCATATTCTTGCAATGCGAGCAGAACGCAAGAAACGCTCTGCTGAAAGTTTCATGAGCACTTGTCTCACCCTGGCCTTGAAATCCACGGAAGCGCCGCGATTCAACAGCAAGGTGGCCACGTTCACGTTTCCGTAGTGAGCCGCGATGTGGAGGGCTGTGAAACCACTCTGGGGACAAAAAAGGAATCTTATGGNGGCGTCGGGGGTGAACGTGTGGTTGAACGTAGAGGATACATGCAACGAGGTAAAAAATCACGAACACACTTCTCTGCAAATCATTGCAACGCAATCTTGGAAGCATGTAGTTATAAATGGACAGCAAACCAAAACATGCAATGAAATGGAAACACGATGAATGTTTTCCCAAGAGATGACAAAATTGATACCATTTCTGATCAAGCAATTTAAGTTATCATTGGCCAATGAGTCCCACGTGTGAATAGTATTCGGGAGGGGTGTATTGTGTTTTGCAACAGTAATTAAACTCCAAGGTTAGTGTCATGTACGTAGATGGTAGGATCGGTGTGGCTTTAAAGGTTCAGCACAGCACTAATGGCAAGATGTACATAAAACAACCAAACTCAGTGAATTTAATCAACCGCAATTCATTTTTCAAACAATTACAGAACTGTTGTAGTCACAACAGCCAATGCCGTGCGATTCTATTTCACATCAGTTCGAGAACAACTACACCGCATATCGTCTTCGAGCATCAGAAACAGCTGTTTAGGGAATTCAATCCACGGCTCGTAATTCACAGTTAATCAAATTGCTTTTTTTCTAAAAAAAATCAAATTGTTGTTTTTTTCTTATTTTCTAAAAAGATTTGAGATCGCAGGGACGCGTTTGCAAAAGCTGGCAAAAATTTTAGCTCATGCTCGAGCTGAGAGGCAGTGTCCTTTGGTTTTGCAAAATTACACACGAAAGATATAAAAGTTTCGGCTGAAATAAAAGTTTCGACTGAACTACATGAAGTTCTGTGACGACAAGACTTGCTTTGCACTACATTGCAACATCAAACCGGTCAGGTCGGACTGCGATGTTTTTGAAAAAAAGATCCAATATTGTGCTTTCCGACCCTGAGCGAAGCTCATTACCAGCTCTGATTAATATCAAGGACTGATTAGTAACTTATTTATAGCTCATCATCGCATTAGTCCCCGCACACGTTTTTAGCTTATGCAGCACTCTCTGGTAACGATGTGCTTGTTTAAATGTTTCTGTTTCTCGTTTCCGATTTGTTGATGACCAATTATACGCATAGCGCTGAAAGCAGCAATGGATAAACGTTCCACGGAGCAAAAATGTCATAGTAGTCTAGATAGCTCAAAGTTCTTTTCTGCAGAAAATGTGTAGAAATCGCAGAAATGCGGTCAACGTTTGGTGCCACAATAACGCAACATTGGTAGCATGGTTTCCCCGTAAAAAACGCGGGTAGCTACCTCCACCGCGTCGCCTCCCAATTACACGATCGTTTATGACGCGTTTCCATGCAACAGAAACAAAAAGTAGCCAGATTTTAACCCACAGCATGCTGCAGCCTTACCTCTGTTGTTCGGTTCACCATCATCTGGTGGTACAAAGTTGCGGCGCGTGAAATGATGCGGTCGTGCAAAGCGATGCAAGAAACCAAACAAAACAAAACACGGCATTGTGGTGAACATTCCCAACAACAATGACACAGTACGTAACAGGTGCCGAGAGCACGGGTACGCCGTCATCTACCAGAACTAAAACGCTACTTCAAGCAATCCTTAGCTAATTGTTCTAACAAATAAATTTCAGAATTAAAATATTGGCAGTAAATGAAGATATGATTTGTCAAATACACAAAGAGGATTACTAGGAAAACATCAAAAAACACAGCAAATAAAAGCTAACAAAAACAATGCTTTAACAGCTGAAAAGGTCAGTATTCAAACACGCGAAAATTCACTTACAAGCACAAAAGTATGTAACAGAAGTTACGCACATCTAATACATGATAACACATTTTATTAAACATATGATTCAGACGAATCTAAATTCGTTTTCAGAAGAATCCACGAAGGTTCTTTTTGCGCAATGGCCAGTGATTGCTTCTACATTGTCGACACATAAACAGCAAAAAAACATCTGCACTTCTTCACGACCGCACTGTTCTTCACTGAAGACCAAAAAAATATAAAGAGAATAGTTTTACGGTGCTGTCAGTTCAGATCGCAATTCATGTTGCGCCTGTAACGTGCATGGATGGTCGCTCATGATGAGGTCACAGCCATCTGTGATGAAACCGCCCATTTTTATGTTATTCACGGATTTTCTACATGGTCATGAAAATGGACTTGCTACAGAATTCTCCCAAATACGAAAAAATTCAATATACTGCTGAAAACATTGATTTCGTTTTCATTTAGATAACGATTATTGAAATTCTCCAGGTCGGAAACCATTTTGTTTGACAGCAGTGACTGTTCAAATACAGCACAATGTTACGTCATACAGGCATTATTGTTTTGTTTTATTTTTCTTATGATCAAAATTGATGCATCCATTTCACCACCTCATCTGCTTCCACACTACATAGACACACTGTGATAATCAACAAACCTTAGACGTCGTGTCTGCCGCGTTGTCGTTCTGCAAGAGAAGGGCGGCTGCTTTGACGTCATCCTTCCGAGCGGCAATATGAAGCGCGGGCAATTTCACGCGACCTTTGACGTCATTGTCCAGAAGCAACTGAACCACTTTGTCTTTGCCTTCTTGAAGGGCAACAGCCAGAGGAGTAAACCCATCCTACATAAATTATAAAAACAAGAAAGTGTGACCTTGGCAGAATTTGCATTTTTCAAGGGTATATAAGGTCTGTAAAAAATATCATGAGGGGTAAAGCTGTGTGTTTTTGGCCTTGATTTACTGGGATTACACTGTCCGCATGATTGTGCTCCTGGGTTTAGATTGCGTTCTTTGAAAGACTATGTGTGCTTTCAATTAGTAACAATCACGTACTAATTTTACATTAAAATAAAATGAAAGCATCACTGCCATCAACTTTTTCTTTTGTTTTTTAGAGAATTACGCGATACTCTATAAAAACGTCCACGGGGAACAGTGGAAGAAAAAGATTGGAATCTCTGCTCAAGACCGTCCATTAACTCCTTGGATGGTTAACTTGATTCCTGCCAGGGCTTTCACTAATTGTCACAATAAATTGTTATTGAAATTTAAAATTCCCCAGCAATAACAAACGCAGAAAACGTGTGTCATCGACAGATTTATTGACCAGAAAGGAAAACAAAATGGCAAGTACTGTACGTCCAAAAATGCAGGGGGGGAACTGCCGCGCGGTCGAACCCACAGTCACATAGATATTGTCTTCAAAGGAAGCTAATGCGGTCAGACAAGCAATCATACAAGTAAACAACAATACTAATAAGTGCTGTGGACCACCTTGCTCAACAACTGAACATACTTTCTGATGCAATCAGTTATGTCCAACCCGCGGAACTTCTGAAGGTTTTCGTTCTTGTGCATTTGCAATATAAGGAAACCTTTCCTTAGTTTGATAATCATCTCAGTGCTATGTATGTACTGAGTACTGGAAGATTTTCGTGTATGCATTGACACCTCGGTGAAAAGCTGATTTTTACCCTTGTTGTTCCATTGGCAATAAACTTACCTATGGGATCACAGTTAGGGAGTGATCAGAAGTTCTAAACCAGCTATGTTCAACCTGCGGCCCGCGGCCTGCATGCGGCCCAGTCGAAGGTTTTGTGCGGCCCAGTAAGCTCTTCTTTATTGCGTATGTACAATACAATGACAATCTATTTTTATTTTGATAATCTTAAGTTCGAATTTTTCGATGCAATTGTCTTTAGTCACTATGTGCTTGTTTATGATGTACTATGCACGGCTGGATTTCCACGTGTCCACTGACACCTTGCTACAAAACTGATTTCTGGTTAGTTTTCTGATTTCTGGTTATGCGTTCCTTTGCACTCTAAACTACTTTCTAACTACTCGTTTTGTTCCATGAGTACTAAACTTCCCAATGGCATCAGTTTAGGAGTGATTACAACTACCATACAGTCGTTATCATTGCAGTTAAAATGCGAATGCTTTCAATAGCTTACACCAGGTATGTCCAAACNAAATGGCTTACTGAGCNAAAAATTATGTCACCATTTTAACCAGGGCCGCACATTGAATAGCTTACTTTGATCTTAGCAAACTAAAGTTAGCTAAAGCTAATGCACTGAAAGCATTTGAATCCTAGCTGCAACGGTAACAAACGCGATAAAGTGGCACTGAGGACCACCTGCATTAAAATGCCAAATTGAAAAGTATCAAAATAAGGGCAGGCTGTCAGTATGTAGGATACTTTTACTACAGCGAACACCTAAACTGCGCCGCACAAAACAACCTTCGACTGCGGGCCGTGGGTTTCGCTGCGCAGATGATCTGGTGGTACTGCGCATGCGCAGCTTGCAGGGACCACTGCCAGTAAGGTATTTTGGTTGGACATAGCTGATTTACACGATATTCTAAAACTTTTGCAGACTTTGTCATAACTGCAACAAACTTATGCCGGTACCAAAACAGGTATAGCAAAAATTCCAAACGCTAGTTGTGCATTTTCGTTTTTCTTTCTTTGCGGTCTACATCAGAGACACCCACCGAGGGGTATTTTTGTTTTTGAAACCTCTACAGTGTTACGAAAATGGAGGTGCCAGTTCACAATCTAAACATTCGCGAGAAACCAGCGTTACATCGCTTTTTTGTCGTGAAGAAGCCTTCATTCATATCAGTGTTAGTTTCCAAAAGTCCATCAGCTCACCTCAGTGGACAAGCTTTGGTTCGCTCCATTCTGCAGCAAATATTCAACTATCTCTTCGTGTCCTTCCTGGGCAGCCATGTATAAAGGCGTGAAGGCATTCTAGAAACACAGAGTTAAAAGTTATATAAACTCTCAGTTGTCGTTGCTAGAAAAGTGGTGCGGGTGCGGGCGAGCGCCATCGCAGAAAATCGAAATGGCATTTATATCTGCAGGCTGGTGCTATGAGAAATGCAAAAACGAAGTTTCACCCTAGACAAAAACATACCTTTTTCGTTAACACGAAAATCTAAGCTGTAATCAAATTGCAATAAAAACACCAGACGTTTTAAATACAGCACGTCGGTTTGCTGTTTAACGGAACAGTTAAAAAAAGGAAGACAGAAAACAAAAAAACGCAGAACCGCGGCAGACATTGAAATATGCGACGTGAATTTATTTAGAACTGCAACTCTCGCGTTTTTGTTTCTGAAACAGAAAGCATTCAAGAATTTCTGTAGCTTGCCAGCACGACCCCGACAATCCAAATATGATAAGTAATCATCTGCTACGAACAGCACAAAAAAGAACCCTCAGTCGGGACGACAACAAACAGTGCTTGTATAAAACGCATGGCATTAGGTCTGAACAAAGTCTTGCGTGGAAAACCTGGTGTCAATTTTTTTGATGAAAAATCACCGTAAAATCCCACATCTCGAAAAAACAACAAAACACTATCGCCGTCGTGGAAAACTTGCCAAAGCAATACTGGCTTCACAGGCAGTGAACGGAAAGGAGAAACAAACCACAACACCGGGTTTCAATAGGAGTGACCGGTAACAAGCGTCCTGGCTCATTCGCTCATCCTGTGAATGTTACTCGTGCGTTAAAGAAAATTTTCAAGTCTGACTGATTTGTGGTTAGCAGTGAGTCAAGAAAAAACGTCTCAATGTCAAAGTAGCTTGAAAAACGTCTCAATGTCAAAAACACGTATCAATGTCAAAGTTGTTGCCTGCGTAATTGAACAGACAGGCCCTTCAAAGCGATATTTCGAGTTAACTAATACGATAAAGTTTATATTAAGGTGGGTGGTGGTAAGAAGCCAATTTAAAAGAAAATTACGATACGCGTTCTTCGTTATTCTCCTCAGCAAGCAACAAGAGAGAAAACATAACTAACGAACATAAAAACTGAGTCATTTTCACTAAAAATGAATTCTTCGCCTCTCCCAAAAATATACTTTTCTGAAGGCAAACGCATGCGTTTGCAGTATCAGAGTAAAACATACATAGAACAGCTACATGTAAGTCGTAATTCAACACGAACTTTAAGCAACGATCGTATTCAAGGTCCTTGAAATAGTGCAAAACACAGACAAAGCAAATATTCGGCCCATTTATTTAAGGGGCAATATCAGGCCGGAACGGATTGTGGAAAGACACGTGGGACCACTGATCGGTAAAACTACGTGCAGAAAAATGATAATAAATACTGTTTTAAAGCATGCGTTGTCAACAAACCTGGGCCTGGCTGTTGGGCTCGGCGCCTTTCACCAGCAGAAGTTCCACCACGGCCAGTTTTCCCGCCAGCGACGCGATGTGCAGTGCGGTGTTTCCCCTCTGTCGAGAACAAGCATGATCGTGCAAAACTCAAAATAAGCACTGCTTCAGAAGCACGCGCTGAACAGGCTGTGTGAAACATTTGATCGCTTACAACACACTCGCTCGATTTGCTTTGCAAATTACACTCGCACGAGAGACTCATACTGAGAGAAGCGTTGCGGAATTAACGCACTACAATGCTCTGTGAAGAACGAACTGATTTGTCATGTCCAAAGCACAAAATATATATTTTTTATGATTGAACGTTTCAAATCAAAACAGGATGTCAACCAAGAGACGCAAACGAAAACGTAGCCAGACTTCAAATTCTTATTTAGTACATCTTTATAGAAGTACTTCAAACACTAGAAAGCAAAATTGGCGATTTCAGAGTATTTTCATGAAATGTTTGCGCGCGATGCCCGCTTTCCCGACCAGCGTTCACTGACATCCCATCAACCACCGCAACAATCTTCACCTTGGTAGTTCCATTGATCGGCGATCCTCGGTCGAGCAAAGCATTGATGATGGTGCAGTGACCTTCCTTGGCGGCGAGGTGCAGCGCGGTCAGACCGCTCTGAAGGAAAAAGAAACAAACGCATGGGATAGGCAAAGTTAGCTGAGGTGGGAAGTCGCAGAGACGACCTCGAAGCTTAGTTTGCTGCGAAAAGCAGTTGCCTCACAGTGCGTGGAACTATAAGAAAAAACAACTCGAAAGTCACAGATCAAAAACGAAAACATATTGGACTTTTTACTTTCATTGTAGTTTCGATAATCGCCAGATAATAGTTAATGCAAATGGTTTATTCAGGACTTCGTGGTTTCCAAGTGACGCTGTTGCGTAGAACAAAGATTCCAAGACGTCCTGTACAACGGATTGCGTGTATGAGATCCAGCTTATTTCTGCCGAAATCTACAGCAGAAGTTGCGCGTGACCGGCTCTGTGTTGAGTCTTTTGAGTGCATCTAGTAATAGATGATACGGTCTGTCGCCCATCAATTAACGCACTTCTAACCTTTTGATAGTGAAATTCCGTGTACACTACACAAAGCAAATTTAAGGCCAGACGAATTAACTTAAAGCTGGGCCACTTGTTTGTCATAATTCAAGTATGCCACAAACCCCCTAAACAAGGCACGAACCCAAGTTGAGCACCCGTTATGCTTTTACAGCGAGCCACGGAGTGTTCGACCGCGACTATTTGCCAATTGATGCAAAGGACGACTTACGCTATTTGCTGTGGAGATATCGACGTGCTCCTGGTCAAGCAGTTCGATTAATCTTTCGACGTTGCCAGCTCTT
>JGI24021J15306_10004285_pt1 | contig 16496 bp, 8 predicted proteins | sample Ectturendosymbi1_FD_15306 | JGI IMG/M metagenome (IMG submission 15306) | reverse complement strand
CCTATACATCGGACTGCGACAGCACGTCTAGCGGTCGACACAACCTTCACCATGGAAACATCAATCTCACGTAATTTATGGGGCACCTGACTAGATAACCTGTGTTTTTTCGGTGCCCCGGCGTTTTTTCTGTGTTATCGAGTATATCTAGCGCAATTAATTCAGTACCGCCAAATAAATCTATCTATCTATCTATCTTTTCGGAAGACAAGACATGATTTTGATACTAAAGTGTTTCTGAAGTGGTTGGCATGGATAGGGAAATAACCGTTGAAATTAATCGTCCATGATGTTTTATATTTGTTGAAATACAAGATCAAATATGTCAATATAATGGAGCTTTTTTGAAAAGGGATGGGAAAACAAGGTATGACAGGCAACTGGTGCTTGTAAGTTCAACACGATGGTCCTTCACCAGACATGCAAGAAAATCAGTACACCATGCAAACACAAAGACAGTAAACTATGCAAACTACAAAAATCATTCGCGTACCTCCGCCTCGAAATCGTGCAGTTAAGCAGTCTCTTCGACGATCTCGGTTCATGTCAACCCACTGAGTTCTTACGTAGTTCCATCCAGAGTCGATGCTAATATCCGCAATTACTTCAAAAAATCGGAATTATCCACTTTTTACTTGTAGCTGAGCGAAAGATAAGCGGCAACGTAAAAAGCCACACATATGAAAAACACAGCAATATTCCTGCCAATTTGGGCAAATGGTTTTCAACCTAGTTGTAGAAATGCCTTCCTCCCTCAGTGTTGAATGTGTTTTTCAACTAACACCTACTCTGTAATGTGTTACGACCAAACGTTTTTGTGTTCTTGTGTTGTTCGTTTACTCCTGTGATATGGACCATGAGTCTGAATCAAATAAATAAATAAAAAGCTGGTTCTTTCCGAAGCAGACTTTTAATGCGCTCTGTCGAGCAGTCCTATCGAAAACTGTACAAGCTTTGTATTTTTGAATTGAGAAAGATTTGCCCAATTTGAGCCATGGATACCAGTCGTGTGACAACGATAGCTGTTTATAACTGGCTTTTTTGGTCAAACGCTCCTTTTGGCCAAAACGAATTGTCGCACAAACGGTCACGAGCAAGACAGGAGAGCAATGCAAGCGGGTAATAAGGACACACGAGCGCAGGCGCTGAGGCAACAAGGCGATTTGGCGCGTGTGGCTCCTGTTAACTTGTGGTCTTCACAGTGAAACTGGAGCGGGGATCTTGCGTGGATTGGGATTATGTGTAGACTCTGCTACTGCACAGCACAAATTGCTTTTGGGAAGAGAGTCGACTTGATTTTGAGCTGACCAATTTGTGAAGTTCCATTAGCCAGAAAACTCTTGCACGTAGTTGTTAACATACATGTTAAAAGTTTGTAAAACTTCATAAGATTGTATTTAGCACACAGGCCCCGGACTTGCTTCTTTTAAAGTATCTCGGTCCTAAAATCTACACGTGAGGTACCTCACAACAAGCGTTGCCGTCGCTCAGTGCATGAAATCACCTTATTTTTACTTGTTTTTGGTCGATAGTGTGCCACGATCAAACAGTTTGCCAGGGATTGTCGTAAAGTATTTGCCCATTTTGGGGAGAAGTTACCTTACGTGTCTGGAAATTGCAAATATATCCTTGAAAATAACATATTTTCATGCATAAACCCAATTTACTACTTTTTCATGTGGAACCGCATACTTCGAGCAGAATACAATTTTGGTCTTCAACCGATTAACAGTAAGCGCTACTGGCGGAATTTTTGCATATACTTCCCTTTTTGATGTCTTTAGTATGCGTACCTCCCACATTTTTCTTTGGGAAACTGTTTTTAAATTAATAAAAATTTTACGAAATTTTCTAAATTGGTTTTCTCTGGTCAGATGACCTTGAGAATTCTTGAGTTGTTGAAAAACCCGCCTCTGCTCTTAAAATGTTTTAGCAACTCTGGGGCATATTGGGTCCAACGGTGAAAGTGTTCGAGCAGGGATACCTGAGCCGGGGTCGTAATGCAAACGTTTCTGCAGGCTTTTCTTTGATTTAATCATGTGCAATTTTCCATATCCACGTATTCATGTACCTGTTCAAGAAGCGCAAGTAAATCAACGATTTTGGAATTGTTGAAGCTGCAGCAGACGTCTTGGATATTATAATACGATAAGGCGATAAAAAAATTTCAGGCTAGTAGTAGGTAAACTAACACTAACCGGATAGGCTAGAACTTTCGCTCTCTTTTGAGAGATTGAAGATGAGGAACTTGGAAAAATAGGAAGTTTTTAAAAATATCTAACATTTCAATGATAATGTGATTTTTCGGACAAAACCGACCAAAATTTTTCAAGGATTTGTGTATATACCTAGAATGTACTGTTACCCCACAAACAGCCTAAAATTACAGCAGGCAATGTGAGTATAGTTTTTGGAATAGTACCATACGTTAGTATTTTTTATAATGGGAGCTAATCATGATACAGTATCTAAATTTTTGCTGAAATTCCCTGAATGAAATCACAATGCTTTTTGGTATCTTTGTTCGCCCAAGCGCTTGTTACCTGCATTTCATTACACACCTTTGCAGTAACAACTTACCACTGTATGTTGATGTCTGCTTCAACACATGAATGGCACCACTGGTATGATTTGTCGCCCACGAACTGACCCAGTAGGACGTACCCCGGTCGCCCCTGAATGTACGTGCTGCAAATCAGTACATACACAAATGTTAAAAATATCTCAAAAGTTTTAAATCGTAAGAAATGTAAATCTATAACTGAAAAGATGAACAAAAACATCCTAGACCAAAAGATTTAGTCATTCATTCATTTTCAAATCCGCTTGTCCATTGGGGAGGGCCGTGAGGATTTAAGTCCTTGGAGGACTCGAAACACCTCGCGGTTTTCAGCATACTCTAGTTATTTGGCTGGCTCCACACCATAAGTACGACGAAATCAAGCCAGGTCGGAGATGCAATCACGCCGCCTTGTCTTTGCTCGGGTCGTTCTTTGGGCCGCTTTCCCGTGGGTGTAGCCGTTAGGATTCACCAATTTTTCCTGTGCGTGCTGGCCACATGGCCGAGGCACCATACCTGAGATCTGTCTATTCAGAGAAGTGCCTCGACATTCAGGGCTTTACGAATTTCACTAGTTTCAAAAATTGTTATAACGTATTTTGTGCAATTTGCCAGCTATACACATGTAGGCATGAGTGATACCGAAATGCTTGCGTCGAAGCTTGCATTTCTAGAGAACGCAATACCTCTCCATAACCAAAAAATTGAAATGTGGTATGCAATGAACACCAACTGCTTTGACCCATTGTCAACAGCAAACATCTCTCACCTGGAATTTTGCCAATCGTCCTCGGATCACCTATATCTTTGTTAATAATGCGAGGTTTCATTCTTCCTCGCTGACGAAATTTCCACTGTACATTGTCAATCACTGATATTTGATAGTGACCAGTGAAAAACATTTGTCTGTTGATTACCTGCGGTCAAAGAAACGGTGACGGTCAGTAAGTTCTTATGTAGCGTTTCAAAATAAATGTAATCTTACGGTTGAGGCGAAACATATGTGGCTGCACGTGGCAGGAAAGTGCGATATAAAACTACTTGAAAGTTACAGTAGCATGGATACACGTGAAAACGGCCGTAGAAAATTTTAGGTAAAAGTTAAGTTGGTGGGCAATTGGTGAAATATTTCTGACAAAATTGTTGTTTGAAAACAGCCAATAAACAGAGAAAACAGACCTTATCTTTAATTTGTGAAATTAATTAAACCTATCCCAATGTTGCATCTGTAAACAAACTCGCTATAATGTGTCTTACTTACCTTAACTGATGCTATATTTCTGTCAAACGATAAACTGTATAGTTTTCTGGGTCCGAAACCACTTCCTTTGTGAAATATGCCTAACAAGCAAACGAGCCCAGTAACGAAGCGTAAATAAAATCTTTTAACTTCCATAATCGGTTAGCTCTTCTTACGTAACTGACACCTTTTTACAACTTTTGCAGTTGCTAAACTAAAAGCGTTTTCCGTTAAAAACTTTTTAGTTTAGCAGAGAGCATATTGCTTTGATAAATGTCTACACAGCGCTGAGTTTCATTTCGGTGAAGTCAAAAAAACTCTGAACGAACGTTGACTTTCTTCGCCTCAGGTGGTATTGTCATGAGCCAGCAGTTCGACGTAAAAAATCGTAAACCGGTTTGATTGGTAGAAATTTCACGGCTTCATGAACAACACACAGTCAGAATGTCACCGACTGTTGCGTAAATAGCCAAAATGTCGCTTAGCCGAAAAAAGTATTTGGAAAAGACTCATTCGGTACAGATGTCAAACAGTGATTAAACTACTTCTTACAGGCTTGGCTCTTCATTATACAACCGTTTGCAATCCATGCAGTAAACTTACTTTTCCATGAATTTTCAGTTTTCGCAAAAACATAATGTTGATTACAGCTCTAAATTAACTCCTAGCAGTGGCTGCTTTCCAGTTCAGCTTCATTTTACAGTACTCGTTTTTTATACTCTTTTCCAAAGAATAAGTAGTTCTGTGAAATGCAGCATTCACTCAGGTTTGGCTCTGGTGGCTTAGTCTTTTAAATGTTTTTGCGTATGACGTTCGCACGTTTGTCTGGCTGTAATTACATTTTGCCCAGAAACCTAACCTTTTCTTTTCATTTTTCCTGTGCTAGCGTATGTCAGGCAAACGGATTAAACTTTCAATAAAGCAAGTATGATCAGCCACGCTCACCAAAGGATTTTGGCACCAGAAAATTACGGCAAACGTTCCAGAAAGACTACTGTATAAAATCTCAGCTGACAACAAACATGTGAAAAAAGGTTTAAATTCATGCAATGCCGGTGCGATGATGGGATCTTCGCGTTAAAAATCTTCTTAATACAGTTACATCGAGCCGCAGGTAAATTGTTTACGGAAACGTTTGCGAGTAGATAAAAAACTCCCGTTCTTGCTCCTCTGCACATGGGTGGCCGACCACTCAAATCCTTGCAAGGTTTCACATTTGGATGGTAAGTCCCAACGTTTTGTGGATCTGAGTGTAATGAATTCCACATTTAGATTACAGCGATTGACCCGTAGAAATTTTGTTGTGTTACTATATATCAATATGAGCGACTTGTTGAGATCACATAGATTTTTAATCACGCCGTGATTTACAATTCTCGTTCAGTGACACCTGGTGAAGGTGAAGCCATCTATACTGAAACGATTTAACCGATTATGGGGGAAGACGTGAACTACGCTGAAAACTACTTTGGCGAAAAAGATTACGAAGGGATTTGGAGACAATTCGGGGTTATAGTCTCAGTGTCAATAAACAGTCTGGTCAAAACGCATGTTTACATCAGTTGTAACAAAGTTGAGTACATTCTGGGCTAAGATCGATGTTTTATGAATAAACGGTTTGATCCCAGGTTTGCGGCACACTTGCGAACTTTCTCTTATTGCAATGGTACCCCAGCCTTGTTCGAACCGTTACCCAAATCAAGGTAATGATTATGTCTTATTACCCTCAATAAAAATTTTTCGCATTTCAGCTCAAAAGTTTTTTTTGCAGTGATTGCTCATAATATAGAACAACATTGTGATTTTAGTTACGCCTTACCCCCTGAAGAATCACATACTACCCCCGGGAGGTAATTTACCCTCAGTTTGGGAACCACTGTCTTAATGTGAAGCTTCTGATGCTTTCGTTGGGCGAAAGAGAATGTCGAGAAAATGCGGTGCCAATTTGTTTTAATGAATGGAATAGACTCGCATTCCAAGATAACACACCAAAACAGTTCAACAGACTGTGTTTCACACGGATACAAAACAATTGCTATGCTAACTCAAACAATTCAATGCTCATTTGACAGCGCCAAAAATGAACCCCATAGATAGGCAATCTTTATGCACACTTATATACCAGTTTATCAAAATGTCTTTTCTATCTCAATGTGAAAAAAGTTTATGAAATCAAACAAATATCAGGTGACTGCAAAAAGAATACTCTCTCATTTCAACAAATTAAAGTAAACGTTTGCCCAACTGTCACAATGCCACAATTAAAACGACGCGGGCGCTTCAGCCCATTGAACGGTGGTTTGAGCAAATGTTTTCTTTTATTTTGTTTATTCCGTTGACTTGTTCCGCAACAATACGCCTTTCAAACTGTTGTACGAAAAGACGTGCTTTCTTGCAAAGTCGTCCCTTGGCATTGGATCAGTCGGCTAGCGAGTTGATGAAGGACACAACTAGCTCAGCAATTTAAAATAAGCATGTATTAGCTGCGAAATTCAGTCACGTAGCAATTGCGTTTCGTATTACAAAAAATCGCACGTTTTCGACCGTTTCTCAATCAAATATCATTATTTTGCAGCCACTTTCTGGAAGAGTTTCTGTTGGGATCCATTCTCTGCAAACCTACACAATACGCATGAAGCCTTACGCGGCTTACCGCGTGGTTGCCATTTCAAAAAAGATAATTAATTATACTTTCTCGCTGGGTTAACCAGAGCAGCGGACGAGCATTTGAGATTGGCGTAATAATGAAGTTCTTCAAAATTGAACAGCTTAAAATAGGATTTTTTCTATTAAGCTGCTCCTTTATCTGAACACTCTACACCAGTGGGTCTTAACCTTTTTTCTACCACGCCTCCCTTACGTAATTGTCCTTTGTTTTAGGCCACCCTGACTTTCAATGAGATTTAAAGGTAAATGTGCTCATTGATAAAATTATTGATAAAATTTTCCATGTTGTAGACCGCGTAGGGCTCGCTCCCCACTGGAAATTTGCTGACGCCCCTCTGGGGAGGTGTTCCCGGTTAAAAACCACTGCACGTTTTCAGCTGAGGCAGGCGGTGAATTGTCTGGGCATAGACATCCGCAGCGGGGTGTGACGTTGGCCACGCGTCAGCAGTTTTACAAAGGCATGCTTGAATTTGTGATCACGTTCAGCTCATACACCAGCCAGCGTGCAAGCGTTTGCCACAGAAAAGAACGCAGTTGAGTGATAACAAAGCTGACTTATTGTTTCCTCCATGAGTTCGGTGTGAACGACAGAGCAATGAACGAGTTCTTAGTCCAATTTTGGCAAGAAGCACTTACTCGGAGCCTTGCATTTACACAGGTTAGTTCCCACAAACAGATGGTTGAAAGAATTAAAAGCTAACAGTATTCAAGTTCTTCATGGGAGTTGCTTGCAGTTCATGTGTTTAAAACATGGTAGCTAAGTAAAAGTGGTATTGGCATTAGCTGATTCCCTTTGATGGCTCAGCGTATCAAGAAAGTGGGACTTCGTGAACGTTGTTGGTATCATAAAAACCTGCATCAGATACGGAGTTAAAATTCTCTAGCCGCATCAAACAAGCAAAGAACGTCTGATAACCAGCAACATCAACTTTACGGGAATCTATGCTACGAGGCCACGATGGTATGTAAACCACCGGTGATATGTAGAATAGTCACCACACTCACTCTTTGTAAGACTTACTTTACAAACCGCGTTTTGTGGGAACAAAGGACCTCAGGAAAGTCTCAACTCGTTGCTTAGATGAAAACTGATTCAAAAAAGATCGTTTGCTAGGGTCAGAAAACATGGTTTTTGGCAGTCATCAGGTGCTTCTGACACTGACAAACGAGGCCGTTCTACTGTGTGACAAGCTAGGATCAGTGATGAATCCAGGAATTTGGGTCCCGAGGCAAAGATTTTGAGAAGGTCCCTTTAACAGAAGTACTAGGAGACTAGGAATTTTGGCTACTTGAAAATTCACAGAACACATGAAACTGGCATACATGGCATGATATGTGCATTGCATATGCCACTGGTTGATATTACTCGTACGTATAGTGATAATAACCCTCTGCATATAACAAATCCCTGCCATAAAGCAGCCTGCAGCACTCAGATCTTTTCACGACAATCTGCTAGCAAACACAAACCTATATTCCCTTTCAAGTTTAAAAAGAATTTTTGCACAAGACCAGAAACCACTTGCGACCGTTTAAACCACAGTAAACGAATACGGAGACTCGACACGTTCTACATACTAAATGAAAGATCTACCATAGCTCACGGCTACACGTTTTTTGCAGTACGGAGTTTAACGTACTTTGGCGTTTTGTACAAAGAAACAAATACGTAGAACTACGTACATTGGCACTAAAAGATTGGAATTTTTTCTTCAGTTGTATCTTGGAAGAAGTAATACAATAGTCATAATATGTCCAAACCTGAGTAAATTTGAAGCATTGTTATGAAGCAGAACTGGCAGGAAACCAATGTAAATCCCAAAACTTAATTGGAATTTTGAAAAACGGAATTTTGAAAAAGAGAGCCCCACAGATTTTTTAAAAATAGGGTCCAATGCAAGTGCTTCATTTGACTCGTACTAAATCCAACACTGACGCGGATCAGTCTTCACCAACTCACCAGATATTCTCACGCAGTGAAAAATGAGTTCTCTTCCAGCGTGTTGCATACCTGCAACTGACTGGCTGGCCGGAAGAAATTAGGTAATCTGCAAAAGTGTTTTGTTGTCTTTACGGTTGGTTGCACAACGAAAGAAAAACATTGTCATTAGATCAACCTTGGTATCGCGATGGTGCAAAAGTGTCAAGAAAAATTAATTGTTTTTTCATATGTCCGCGAGACTGCGTCACTTCACATCCATTCAAGTTTCTAACATATGTAAAACATTAGCGTTGCCCAATTTTTGCAGTTTATGGGCTCTGTTTTATGTTTCATCCTAAATCTTTAAGCTACCAACCTGAAAGTTATAAAAGAGTTTTAGTTTTTTGGCACGATTTTAGGTTTTTGTTACCTGAACAATACGAAACGCGTGTGTCATAATCTGTTGAAAAAATGTTTATCAAAGTCTGTGGGTATTGGGTACGCCTCTCATTATGGCCACAATAATTTTGCATGCTACTTGCACTCATCAAACTACCATCAGCAGATTTGATAAACGATGATAAAAAAACGGAAGAGCAACCACAGTTTGAAAAGTAACTTCTGTGCAATTTTCCAAGTAATTGTGTAGACGTCTAATCATTTTAAAAAGTTGATTATTGGTTCTACCTAAAAGCTAGAGTGTAAGCGTCCTGCAACCCCTATTGTTTTGTGTGAATGCTGTAAGTCTTACGTTTTTCGAACAAGTCAAATATCTTGGTGTATGACGACATATCTTGCTGAAAGATGACAGTGACTTTCAGAGGCAAGTAAAATTGCTTCATTGTGCAGCAAAGAAACTCAAAGACTCTTTTTTCAGTGCTTAACTGCTGTCAAAAATACTCTGTATCGTGCCTATTGCATTTCAATGTAGGCCTGTCAATTTTGGAACAAATACACACAGAATGTGACATTTCGTAGAAAACGCCTCCGCGTTGCCTATAAAAACGCACGCCTATCAAATTTTGTATTACGTCCCAGGAATCTAAGTGTTCGCCTATACCACGTGATTTATTTCGTAAGGACGTTTGACGCCTTGAGTTGTAACAATCCATACGATTTTTTGAACGATGTAGATCTTAATCCAACTTTGTTATCCGCTCACTTCAAGTATCTGATGCTTTTTACAAATCTCCATTTTCTCCTGGAACTACGAAACACTTTTGCATGACAATGACCGAATCCAGTAGTTACTAATGTGTTGCTTCAGTGCTAGTTCATCTTCCGTATTGTCAGCGTGTACCAAATAACACTCACCTAAGATGTTCTGTGTCTAAGGATTTCTGTATTCTTGTGTTTTTTTACTAATTCTTATGATGTGGACCTTGCCTCTGAGTCAAACACGTAAATAAAAAAATTAAATAAACCAGCGATTTTTTACAACCAGAGTAAGGGAATGCCGACACGGCAAACTTACAAACCTTTTGTATTCACTCGAACTTGTTTTGAGTACCTTTGTGAAAAACAAAATGACCTCGAAACTGAAGCTTTACGGATATACGATATCTTCGAGAGAAGAGACTGCTCGCCTGATGATGGCTTACGTTGGCATGGAGTACGAGGACATTCGATTTTCCCTCGCCGATTGGTCATCAAACCAAAAAGGTGCTACAGTATGCATTTGAATATTTTGAAGTACCGGAACCTCTCAAATGCTTAAGTCTTTGAAATGTACTCGCACACATTTTTCAAAAAGCCTAAAATGCGTAACCTTCTGCCGACAACCATAGACAGCCTTGCCCAATGGGTGGTTCACGTGTCAGGAAAAATAACATGCCTAGAGCAGCGAAATCACCATCATTTGTTAGCACAACCTTGTGAAGCTTTAATAATGATGATTTTTCTTGCATTGAACTAACAAATACAATGAGCCAATCGAGTCAAATGAAATTGGATCTTAACGTAATAAGTTTAAACGGACAAGGGAAAGAGATTAAACGTGAAACATGTGTGAGGAGAAACCTGGACGGATGAACTTCACCTATAGGTTGTAGAAATCGTGTTTTTGAATTAGCAAAGGAATGGGCAGGAAGTTGACAATTAATGCGGCGCAGCTACAGATTTCTGCACATGCAGATATGGTGTTCATTGCCTTACCTTCTTTTCACTATTGATGCCATCGCTGGGTTTCTCTTCTCCAGGACATTTGAGTGTACTAAAATCTAAACGTTGGTAGAGTTCCCGTCGTCCACACGTACAGACTAACCGCTTAATTACAGTAGAGTGATGCATCGGGAAGAAGTTTTTAAATTCAATCACTGCATATCTGAAGTCTTTTCAGCGAATTTGCGTCATTACGCAATCTCTTCCAGTTTGAACTTCAGTTTAATGTTTTTGTGAAATCTTTTGCTGGTAACTTGGCCAAAAACAAGATAACAAACACATCAACAGGAACAGTCCAATGTTCCATAAAATTTCATAAGTTGTGTGTTCTTAGATGTGTCTTTTCCTTTCGGAAAACTTCCGGTGATGGAAGTGGATGGACAGATTATTTCTCAAAGCGGAGCAATCATACGCTACATTGCAAGAAAGTGTGGCTTGGCTGGCCGCACCGATTTGGAGGAAGCTAAAGCTGATATGGTTATAGAGATCATTCTTGACATAATGATGACTATACCGTGGTCTGAAACTGATCCCGTAAAGAAGGTAAAAACAAAAAATTACTTGAATATTTGAGTCATTGCCAAGCACGAACACATGATCGAATTTCCTTTAGAGTCCAATTAGATCAGATAAGTTTACACAAAAGATGAAGATGAGCTAGTCACTGCCGTCTCCGAAATCACAGCTTTCTACAGGTACACATACTGTAGATGTCCTAAACTAGATCAAACAACTCGAACAACCAAGGACGGAAAGAACAAAATTTGGATCCGTACTTAATGGAGTTCCGTCACGGAATTCTAAAGACTGCGTACTCTAGGATGTGTTCAACGTGATTTTCCAAGCTAGATATTTTTCCTAAGAAATGTATTGGTGAGCTCGGCGTTAAAAGTATAGTAGACAGAAATCAGTAAATTTGCGAATTTACAAAAAACTGTGAAAGTATTAAAGCAATGGGCAATTTTGCTGTTTCAAGCCAACAAACAATTTCTGAAATCGTTGACAAAAGCGCTTGGATTTCCAAAACAAATCATTTGGCTGCAGTCAAACCAAAGTTACGCATCTTGTCCAACGGCAAGAAATACTGCCAATGCTCACTGTTCAGGTCCCTAATGCAAGCAGTTCATTGGATAATCATCTAAACTCTGGAGGTTTCTCTCCGGTTGCAGTAGAAGCAGTAGGAGCACTTGTAAAAGATAGGAGCAGCAGGAGCACTTGTAAAAGATGCTACAGCTCTCAACAGAGTTTGCCCCGAGATTCTGGTACGGTAAAACTCAAAACCATAAAAAATGGTCTTGGTGCCGCCAGTTATACCTATTTACTTGACAAAGATGTCAGGAAGTTTCCATCTGTTCGAAAAGGTGCTGCACAGTCACAAGGTTCTGCAATATTGTTCTAACCCAATGGCTCCTGACCTTTTTCCGACTTGTTGGCACTTGAGTACGTAATTTTTTCGTCCACTCCAAGCCCAAATTGTTTAGTTTAGGAAGATGCAATATTTTGAAAGTCTGAAATTATTGTTAAACGCTGGTTGCTGACTTTAAATCACTCAAATGAAATCATCCCAGTGGTATATTCGCTATCTTAATCAATGCAAAAATGTTGTTAACCAATGGTCAAGTAAGAGGAGGTTATAACTTCAGGAACCAAGGTGAACCCATACTTTTGTCTTCTCAGTTCTCCAGGAATGCTCGGATCTCAGGTTTGAAACCATTGTTCGCAGGGATGTAGTGCTAGCAAACAAGGTGTGGGAACGCATCCAAAAAATAGCCATTTTAACACAGTTTCAAACTCATTTTGAAGCAAAACGTGAAAAAGGTGTGCGTTCCCGCCCCACAAGGGGAAGGTGGGGCACAGTAGAACTAAGGGCACAGTCGTCTTTTTTGATTTATTCAAAAAGTTTAAAACGTTGAACTTTAAAGTTTCCATGGTATTTAGTCACATAGCCGTGATACTAAAGTCGATTTGTCCCTGATAGGCCACCGTTGTTACGAGTTACAGAGCAAGTTGTGTTTTTGCTACCCAAAAGTAATTTATAAAATCGGATTTAGATTTGGGTTTTCCCCACGTTAATCAACATCTTCTGTTTTGAGTTTTTTTGACGTTGTAGTCAGGGCAGTTCAACATCATTGGATAATGCCAGATTTCAAATTCTTTTTTTGCTGAGTTGGTATTTCTTCATTTTATTTTTTAGTTATGCGTGGGGCACATCTGTCAAAAAAATATAGGGCACAATCAACACGTTGCCACTATGTCAGTCTAAACAAGGTAAAGCTTGAGAGGTTATACTGAAATACAAAACAGAATAATTCAAATCTATGAGCATTTTTAGGTTTGTTATGTGCTTAGAGGCACATTATATTTGTATGGTAAAGCATGAATTTCAGCATACTCCGTTGGGTTCATTTAATGTTTGGTAATCATACAAATTTGTTTTGCCATGCAGTGATTTTTTTTTGAAAAAAGTGGAGAGGCAGTCAACAAGTACCTATTTTGCATGGGATATCATCATATCACGTGAACATTATGCAATGCATGCAGCCCAACTTTTTATTGACCAGTCAGTGTACCCCATGATCATGTCGAGTGTGCCCCAAGCATGGTGCACATTCGACAGAAAAAGCATCTTTTTTTAAATTGATTGTACAATTTTTCTGAAGGGCGTTGTTTTGATGTTTTGGCATGATAGTGTGTATATAGAGTTGCTTTATTGTGTAACAAATTTTGAGCTTGTTTGGACTTGAGTTACAGTAGCAGTGGTTGAAAATGCAAAAAAGCGTCGACTGTGCCCTACCTTCCCCTGCACCCCTGGTTGCTCGAACCTTTCAAAGTAGAACCGGATGCAATTCTATGGTGATATGGTCGAACCCTGAGCAGTGATGATGTATTTGCTGTTAGTCATGAATCTTCTTAATACCACAAAACACTTATCCGATGCGATTTTGAAGGTCCTGCCATAGAGTAAAAATGATGTAGAAACGGTGGCACTATTACCAACTTTGTGTTTTTTCTTAGGTTGAAAAAATGCATCAAACCTTGAACATAACCATTCCCTATCAGTTGAAACAACTCGAAGGTATTTTTGTAGAAGGCGGAGGTGAATTCTTTACAGGACAGGTAAAAATTGAACGTCTAACAAACGAACTTTTTCTATCTATGAATGTTGTACAACATGCAAGAGGTTTTGTATTTTTCGCAATACTTAAGAAATTCAAAAACGTTTGTAATACGTTGACAGAGCCTTCGCAGGCACAAAATAAGATATCTCATGCGATTGCACTTCACACGTTTCATCAGTTGCAAAGATTTCTGTAACTTTATCTTTTTAGCTATTATAGAGGTTTGGGTAACCAGGATAGAGTTTGCTTATGGGGAAGGTCGTCGTTGTATGCAGAAGTCAGAGTCGTAAATGGGCCTCATTTTGAAACCTGGACCCAGCCCGAGCCAGAAATCACAAGCCCGAACCGCGGCGGGGACCGACATTTGTTTCTGAAGCCCGCTTTGGGCCCGAAAGCCAAATTTGCCGAGTGAGTCAATGTACGCACAAGTGCGGCGTAGTGGTGGCGCAGCAAAGTAAACATGACTTAATAATTCACACATAATCATATTTTATTGAAGATTTAACCAACTCGATTGCTTCAAGGGTAACTGGCGACAAAAGCGGCCGTCGTTGCGAAAAAAATTTTTATGCAGCCCCGAAATCGGCCCAAAACATTTTGACGAACTTAAGCCCGAATCCGGTGTCCGGTTCGACCCGATAAGCCCTGCCCGACTTCCCCCACTCAGTGCAGAACTGATGGTGTCACCAAAAGCAGCTGTTATCAGTTTGATAATGTAAGACGCAAACTGTCGACATTAATTCACCAATGCATCACCACAACAGTCATGCACGACGTTTAAGTATTTTATGGGCAACATATTTTCTCCACTCCAGTCACTCGTGACTAAGCAAAACTCCGTGGTGTCTTCTGAAGGATATTTGATAGGGCAGTTTTTTAAAATGACGACTTGTATTGAGTGAAATTACTACTGTATGCAAATCAAGTCGAGATATAAAAATTAGAGAATAGAGTCATACCAGCAAATTTCTTGTCTACGGAAATTGTCGCATAAAATTTTCACCAACACCGACACCATCAAGGGAGATAAAATGAAGAAGTATCAAGGGAGATAGTTTGTTTAATACGAGTGTGCTTTTTGCCTTTTTATCGGCCATAAATGTTAGTACACGAGGCGGTCGTGAATTAATCTTGGATTTTGCAGCTGAGTTACGCGGACTTTGCTCTTCTCAAGGCTGGTCAGTACTGGTTGGATCAGAAACCTGACATATTCGACCAAGCACCGTTGCTTAAAGCTCATATAGAGAAGGTCAAAGATCTTCCCAATGTTGCCAAATGGATAGCGGAAAGACCTGGCTAAGAAATGTGGAACAAAACTGGTGGCAGACCGCCCCTGTGGACAAAAATTCTACTTTGTGATAATGGAACTTGCGTCAGGGGAAGTTATTGAAATAATAAACGTGAATCTAACCACGACTCGTTTTTACCGATATTCTGTAGAATACCTCTTGAAATTTGTTCGCAAAGTTAAGTTTAAAATTAGCTGTTCGTTGTAGCAGTCATTTTTGGAAATGAAAAATGTATATTTATTACTTCTGTTGTGGTTAAAATTAACCCCAACATGTTTAGTTTGTAACGAATATAGAACTTCAAGAGAAATGTATTAAGATATACGCGAACATCCGCTAACGCTTAGTGTTTGTGCATAAGGTAAGCGCAATGTGATTCATGTTGTGTGTAAATCATGCGTACCAGGAGAAAAACCACGCTTGACGATAGGAAACAAACTAAGTAAGAAAGACTAAGGCCAGAGGTAATGACTCTCGCACTAACCAAAGTGAATAGTAGGAAACGCAAAGAAATCGGAAATGAACGCTGACGTCTAAACGGCTCCGCCAGTAGTCAAGGTGGAAAGGCGCGATAGCACTTAACTAAGTAACCTCAGTAGAAAGGCATACACCATGGAAATCTTACTAATGCTGCAAGATAGTTATAGAAACAGGTCAAATGTGAAGAAAATGTTTTGCTGGATTGGTTTCGATGATGCCAGCAAACTGAGAAAACCCATCAAAGACATGAACAAAGAGGAACAGTTTAGTTGTATTATGAATTGGATAATACATAAAATGCCGAAACGCGAAGCCGTAACCATAAGGTTCGAGGCATTGGGTCTAGACTACCAAGCCAAGATAGGCCATGACGGACAACGGTTGTACGTAAACAAACCAAGTTTGATACCAACGATTACCAAACCAACCCTTTATGATTGGGAAGGAGAAGAAACTTACCATACACTGACGGCAAATAAGATTCGCAACAGTATACAGAGAGCGGATCAGATGAATTACCAAAGAGAACAAGAATGGAAGCAAGAATTTACGGAGATACTCACCAGTATGGAATGATGTACGAAACTAAAAACAATATGGTATAGCGAGGAAAGACCGAAGACATGAAGCTGACACCACACTATACGAAAACCTATAGCTTGATAGAATGGTATCTATCAAATGTGCGCTAACTATGTATAAAATATATATGGTAATAATAACGTGACGACAAATGTACACGGCGATAATAATGTGACAACAAAACGTATACGGCGGTAATAATGTGATAACAAAACGTATACGGCGGTAATAATGTGATCACAAAACGTACACTGACTAGAAAGATACACACAAAATCACACAAAAGAAAACAAACCAAGAAAATAATACATGAATCAGTGTGAAGATAACTTTAAATACTCACGGTGAGAGCTGAACGAGAGACAGAGAGACCTTGGCAGTCAACCGGTGAACTTGGGGGAATCAGTCGGAAACTGAAACCGCCTTGTAACTGACTAAGAACTGCCCAGATAGTAAACGGCGACAGAATTTGAGGCCA
>JGI24021J15306_10004284_pt1 | contig 16499 bp, 7 predicted proteins | sample Ectturendosymbi1_FD_15306 | JGI IMG/M metagenome (IMG submission 15306) | reverse complement strand
TCGAAACAACTTTTGCACACAGGGCCAGAACACGTTCCACACACACACTTTGAACAGTTGCAACATTTCATTCTTGTTTTGTTTGACTGGCTTATTCAGAATTTGGTTCTTTTACGGATTGACATGCCTCAGCATCTGCTTGAATGCGTTTCAGATGCAATACATGGGTCTCTACATGCCTTACAGTTTCTCTCTGGAGGGCACAGCTTTTCTGGCAGTTTGATAATAAAATCTACTAGACCAAACTAGAGCAAACCTTTGGCCAAACAATATCACAAAAACCGCAAACCTGCATTTGAGATAAATACCTATAGGATGCCTGTGAAAAACAGCTACATGGGCACTATCGAGCGTTCAACTGTGAGGAATTCCGGATACTTGCATACTACGTCTTGTGGATAGTTGCTGGATGTCTTCGAGAAACCTTTTGAACAAGGTGATCCACAAACCTGAATTCTTGCTTCATGTATTTCATGATAACCTCCTCGTCTTCACGTACTTTTTGGTGTTCACAAGCTAAATGACGGTAAGTACTCCGCAATGGGGGACCCGTCTCCCCAAAGTTTTGGACATTTGGACATAGGGGGGCACAAAATCTTTTGTCCTCCAGAATGTTTTGTGGTATCAATATAGTTGTATAAATTTCACTGCCAAGCTGAATTTATATCATTTCTTCAAGGCTCTTCACATACACCTTTAAGGATGTCAAGTAGTATGTTCTCACAAATTGTGGCTGGCACGCGGAATAATTTTGTCATAGATTTAGCCGATTTCGGCACGCAAACCGAAAAGGGTTGCCCACCCCTGGCCTAGCGCAACCAACTATTTACTGCAGAATATATAGTGATATTGATCTCATTGTCAAATTTCCAAATTATCATTGCTTTTGGTCACAGCGCATTTATTACATCACAATCAATGTTTGTTCCTACAAACATGGTGGTGAAAAGATACTTAGCTCGTCGAACATTCAGCAAATGTCAGCTATACAGCAATGAGAGCTGTTTATCCATACATACATACACTTATAAAGTCGAAACTGACAATCAGCTGCGCAACGGCGTCTGTGGAGGGCTGTCTATCAAAGATGGCGGTGTTATGAATATACCATACTTGCGAAATCACTGCGGAGAACGACTGAGTTGCAATTGCTCTGATGATTTTACATCATAATGTAAAAGCGACTTACCCGAAATCAATATGGGACTTTTTGTGCAGAAAACAACATCGTAAGCTGCTCCATTCCAAAAAGACTATTTTCGAAATACAATGTTTGACTGATATTTCGTTCAGATAATACGACCACAATTTCTGAGGCTAGCTGTCGCGCCTTTAATTATGAGAAATTCCTCGTCAAATATAGCTTTAGTTGAAACGAATCCGCATTACTTGGCGTGACGCTGAGGAGGCCTAAACTTATTTGATTTAGTGGCAACCTAGTAGGTATAAAATTTGGGCCGAAACTGCAAAACAAAACGATCGCGATTGGACACTTACCCACTTTACACTGCATTGTTATCGGATTGACGCGTGAGCGATTCGTCGCCCTTGGCTTACCTTTGTGAACGCACTTGCGAACTCGATATTGGGGCGTTTTTACACTACAAGGACTCAAAGATTTGCTTCGTGCTCTTGGCCTATGGTATTGCGAAAGCTTGGGAACAGGTGAAAATGAAAAGGTGAAAGCTGATTTCTGAACAGAAAGGTGCTTTTTGTAGGTGTTGTTGGAATCGCCGATATGTGATTTTATTTAGTGTAGTCCGAAAAAAAACAGCCAGCAGAGAAAATCGTGGAGAACTGCTGGGCGATGAGGCCGTGGAAACCGTGTCGCATCGTAATTGCAGCCTTGTAGGCTGTTGCCTGTTCGAAACCACCCACATTAGAGACCTGTAGTGACAGCGTTTGATATTTTATTATCGCCTTTAGTGCTGAGTAGCTTACCTGCGATACAAAGGGGCCTGTCATGATAGCCAAACAGACCCCCTGGATGCGCCTCTGCTTGTAGAAAATGGAAGTTATTGCCAATAGTGTTTACAAATTCATCAGTTATAGAATTAAAAAGGGAATACAGTATCAAGACATTTTATACAAAAATACTTTTTATCGGTTTCTTAATAACTCCTAAAATCAGTGAGGTTTAATCCAGCACATTTCATATGGCACCAGAGGTCACAAACGTCAAACTGTATACAGTTTTGGTTATTCCTGCATCGCTTAAGGCACATGACACATGGATGCTTAGGTGACAGGGTCATTGTGACATGATGGTATATGACTAGCATATTCAAAACAGTGGGTTATATTGTACGTACAACAGCACATCAAGTTGAGTGAGGTCTGGACACCAGTAATAATCAGGCCCGTAACCAGCTTGGGACACTAGGCGGGGCGAAGAGTTTTCTGAGAGGGGCCCAAATTTTTTAAACTATGTCCAGTAGTTTTGAAATGTGTCCAACACATTTTTCCAAGGGGGCGAAAAAAATTTTAGGGGAAGTTTGGCCACCCCTGCGCCGCCCCCCTGGTTACGGGCCTGGTAATAATACAAAAACACACACAAACCACCTTATTGTTGCACAGCTCACAAAGCTGTGTCCCATAACTGGCTCTAAGATTTGGCAGTCAGTATATGTTGTTGAGGTCACCTGCCTGCTGGATAATTACTGCTTTAGTACCTTCATGCTTTCTACGGTATATTTTATCATTCTTTGTCCATATGTATTTCCAACCCATTTCCTTCCTTTTCACATCTGTTTCATGCATCAGTGAACGAGTAGCTGGTGTTAAATTTTCATTAATATACAGTAGGCCTACCTATGTGTAATTTGCTGTTTCAAATCCAAGGTCCTTGGTAGTGAATGAGCACACGTTTTTCTTGTTCTTGTAGATTTTGTTTCTAACTTTTCTAGTTGTGAACCTGACGATGATAGGCCTTGTTTTCTTAATTTTGCCTTTGTCATCTTTCTGTCTACCAATCCTGTGTGCAACATCTCTGTCAGATAATGAAATATTTTCATCAATTTTCTGTAAAACCTTTAATGCAAGCTTTTCAGTGTTTTCATTGTCAGATATAGGCAATCCATGTATTTCAAAATTCTGTCTTCTCCCATACTGGTCCAAGTCTTCAAGTTGCCTCTGCAGAAAATCCATTCTCTTTGTCAAGGTGATGTTTCCATTTCTAAGGTATTGGTTTTCTCTTTTTATTTCTAATACATCCATTCGAAGCTTTTCAAAATTACTGCTCATGAACTGAACAGATTTAAGAAAATCACCTACTTCTTTTGGCAGTGACTGTAAGTTTTCTATGGAGAATTTGATCTCCTCCAGAGTTTTATTTTGATTACCATCAGGCCCGTAACCAGCTTGGGACACCAGGAGAGACGAAGAGTTTTCCGAGAGGGGCCCAAATTTTTTGAACTATGTCCAATATTTTCAAATTATGTCCAACACATTTTTCCAGGAGGGGCGAATAATTTTCTAGGGGGGCTTCGTCCCCCCTGGTTACGGGCCTGATCACCATTACATCCCCTCCTTTCGGGTCTTTCATCCGGCTTGTGTGTTTAGTGTTGAATTCCTTCTTTCAGCTCATTTTAGCAATTTACAACTACTTTCCATTCAGCAACAGAACAGCACTCACNGAAATTTCTTTCAATTCCAACAAAACTACACACAGCTAAATCTCATTCAAAATGAAGATGACAAGTTTTGATCAATTAGCTTTACATCTGAAAAGTTCATGCTGATTTCAAGAAAGAAATTTACACCTGGCTCTGGGAGAACCAAATATTTCTCAAATGTGTGAAGTTTTTCAAGAAGGTACGAAAAGAAATTGAAATAGTTTGCTCTGAATGTTGAATCAAATTGCATTTTCAACAACTCTACCGCATGCATTCTTCAGCCAATAGGCAGTATCAGTGTTGCCACTGGGGTCAATCTCGTCAACATCAGATTGCTGCCTTTTTCAACGTCAGATATTTACGTTACAGTTTGATAGGCCTATAAGCTGAATGCTTCTATTACCAATACCTATCAAAGCGCGATAACCCACGTTGAATCCGAAACAGAGCGAAGTATCGTCATCAAATGGAGAAGTCGGTTATCTTATGCGTAACGTATATGTTGTTCTCAACGCAGTGAAGAGAGCTTCTTCAGTTTGGAACGATATCCAAACACACAAAGGAGAGGAAATGAGGAAAATAAAAGCATCAGCCGAATCAACATCAGGTTTGTCGCCAAAACATCAGAAATTTCTTTGAAAACATCAGATCTGATGTTAATAATAATAATAGTAGTAGATTATTGCAGGCTCGTGGTCCATACGGACGCGAGCACAGACACAAGAGCACAAAAAATGGTTAGCCACACAGTAGCGCATTACAGAATTGGTTTTGCACATGACCACCATGGAGAGGAACAGCACACTTTATCACCACCACAACTGTAATGTCGTTCACAAGAGCACAAAAATGGTTTGTCATACAGTACCGCATTACAGAATCGGTGTTTGCACATGACTAACACTGAGAGGAGCAAAACACTTTCACAGCATTTCCTACTTTTGTATGCTTGGGTTGCATACATTACGTATTTATATTTTTACTACACAGAAGCAACACTGAGGAGATGCTAAACCGAAATAATTCACCCATCACCAAGAACTACTGCATTTGGTCTCCATCATACAGGAGCGTTGAATAATTGAGGAATAATGAAGATTTGTAAAAGCATCAGACATTTGAAGCGAAGGAATAAAAAAGTTGGATGAAGATGGGCATCGCATAAAAAATCGATACAAATTGTTCCTCGGCAGGGCATCAAAGGTTCTGACACAATGGCTAACTTAGTGTGGGCGAACACTAACATTTCTGGGTATGTAATGCATAATTCGGTAGGCATTGTGATTGTTACACGCAGCACGTAAGCGCTTCATACTGGTCAGAAGTAGCAACACTGGGCAGTATCACTGATGAATGGCGCTAGGCCTAGGAGTAATACAAGCCTCAGGCTACTGAAATCAAGCCTTCGGCTAAGCCTACCTTAAAAACACAAGCTTCGCTAGAGTCCAGTGATTAGAGCCAGTGACGATTATCTGTCAAGATAACAAGGATTTGGATTTTTACAAGCGTTTGCGAATTGGGAATAGCAGTAGGCTGTTTGCGTCAAAGATGAGTCGCATACACTATCCACTGTTCTTCGTATACACTGTTCTTCATATTTTCAATCCAACGTAACTGTGTATTAAGAAAGTAATATGACGATAAACTACAGTCAAAAGCTCGTTGTTATTGACAGCACAAGTAATTGGAAATTTCTCATGACTTGGGAAAGTCAGCCAGTAGAGCATGAAGCCGGTGCTTTCCTATTTCTTCAATATCGACAGACAGCTTGTAACGTTTGCGCACTTTGTCTGGGAAGCGGTTTCGAGCTGCAGAGCGGTTTTCTTTGTTCGGCCGCGGCTGTAGCTGTATTTGACGTGCTCATGTTTCGGTTGAGTAAGCTGCGGTCAGCCAGTCTCGATCACACACCACAGTACGCCAAGTTAGTTCCCAATTGCATGATATGTGCTTGTGCCGTTGGCTACAAATACTTCCGTGAGTTAAAAGCAGTCACGGTCTTGGTTGACTAGATTTGTTTTCGTGCACAAACTTACCTTTTTATCGTTAATATTCACTTGTGCAAAATACGAAAGATTTGGCAGGATAGGCTTTGGTTACGTCACATCGTTGTAAACATACACAACGTCACGCTTGAATGTATTTTAGTTGGCCTACAGTGTGTTGCGGCGCCATTTTGTTTTCGTGTTCTAGAAAGTTATGAAATTTAGCACGAACTTTGACGAAAGTAAGCGAAAGAGGTCTGCCTGAAGTAAAATTCTGGACATTACTTCTGGGCAAATGTCCTGTTCGTACAACTGGTATAGGTAGGCCTACGTTTTAGCCAAGCGTTTAATACTAGGATTTTTATTCCAAAGTTAAGTCTCTACGTTTAATACAGCACGTACACACACAGGATGTTAACTATCAGAAATAGCGAAGTGGTAAGAAAAACAAATGGACAGTCAGTCAAACCACGTATGAATGAGTGAGGAATGTCATGAAGAAGTGAGAAAAAATTACAGTGTGAGTGCTGTGTTTTAATGCATCGCTCTCTGCCTCATAGAAGCCCTATTCATTCTTTGTTTGTTGCTCACTTCATTCACCTACTGTACTATTGACTTTTCCTAATTAAATTGCTGGGCTCTTTTGCGGTATACACCATGTAAGTGAACAGCAAATTATGTGATCAATATCTTTTGCACTTGAGACATTGATTATTATCCATCAGCTTCTAGTATGCCAATTTCTATTATAAAATTGTTTTCCATACTAATATTTATTATCATTTGCTGCTCATTTACATGGTTTAAGCTTTCTGTAAGGCCGCTGTGCAGTATTGTGTCGCTCCCCTTTTCAGATATCCTGACTTAACCTTATTTTGTGTTTTATCATTATTCATTATATGTAGGATGTGATTAGGCAGTGGCTACAGAACCGCCTGTGGATCTTTAAATTTGAAACCTTATTCGACCACCTCCTGTAACGTGACAGTAACACATGAGAATGCAGTAGGTTTGGTAGAAACATTAACTTCAACCCTACTGTAATCCTAAAGCTATAATTTTGGATGTAGAGCTCTGTACAACATGCCCTGGAGAGCGAGTGTTACTGTTATTAGCCATCACGTTCAATGAAACATTCCTACGNTTGAGNCCCTGTTATGAAAAAATACGTACCTGTTTCTCGAAAGATGCAGAAAGTCTAACAACATATGNTTGCGGTTGCNTGCTTTGATGCAGTCAGATTGTTTGTATTCGTCCCTATTCTTTGAACACTACAATCGCATTTTACTTTGTGACTGTTGAGTGCTCAAACATTGCAGTGTCTGCTTGTGCTTGATTGATGGCATGTCATGTCACAACACATTCACATTTTACCTGGCCTCGACCAGTTTAGGAATTGACGCCCTACACTGCAGTAAGTAATCTTGTAACAACTGTTACATGTTAGCTAACAATAGTGTTAAGAATGTGTCTGTAACCCTGTGGTTCTGCCTTCAATGCAGTTGCGAAAAGTGTACGTAACTCTGTGATTCCGCCAGCTCCAATGCCTTGTAAAACGTTCTGTTTTGTCTGTTTTAAAGACCTACCTTATGCAGAGTGTGCGTGTTTATAAGTAATGGACTTCGTGTCTGCTCACAAACAAATTAATAAATTAAATTGAACTAACCCCTAAAGCAAAAGTTTGAAAAGTTTTGAAAAAACTAAGGAGAAACTGGTACCAAGAATTGAAACATGCAACAAGCCACTATTGTGAAAACGTAAGGTGCCAAAGTGAAAGTCGAACCGAAAACGATTGGCACAGTAAACCTGAAACACATCTGCTATGATACTGGGACAACGACACTTGAGTGACAAACTGACCACTTTATTTGAACCGGATCATGTGAGGCGGCACGGTGGAATAAGTTTTGAAATAAGAAGATCTATGGGTGGTTCCATAGCCACTTAATGATTTATGGTTTGGTGCTTTTTTCACAAACTAATTGCATGTTGATCTTGTTAGCTTTGTACAGGCGCGGGCCATCTTTTGCTCATTAATCTTTTCAGTGACGTCAGCCAAACTTATCTAAATTAATTTTTGAAGTCAAGTTACTTTTTTTACATCTTATGTTATAAACTTTTGGAGTAAATTAACATGAATGAGCAAGTTAAATTCTCCTCTTCTGTTCTGTCCTGTGATATGTCAAAACATTTTAGCAATTCATAGGAAATCAAAAATATATCATGCCAGCTGTCTGTAAACAAAACGTTTTTGAATTGTAGTCAAGTGGGGTAAAAAAATTCCTCAGTGTTGGGGTAAAAACTAACTACCCCCCTCAAAAATTATTGAAAAGAAAAAAAGTTTCAAGTGCATCGGTGCTACAAAGGCATTAATTGAGACATTGTGACATATTTGTTCCAATCCAAGTGCTCAAATAAAGTTGGCAGATTTGTTTTAAAATTGATGTTGGTATTAGATTGGACCAAAAGTTTCAAACAGGTTTTATGAACTTTTATGCTGCTTTAGAAATAATTAGCATAAACATGTCAAAGTTGGCAATTGCTTTGAATGCATGTCCATAGTCTCTGCATACCCAATTACCATACCAATAAAAATTTTGACAACTTTACATTTTCAGTTTAATGGGCTAGTTTGTTTTTACCCTAAACATATGTATTGACTCGGGAAAAAAACAGTTACTTTTTACCCCAGACAAGATTTTTTTACCTCATGTATGCATTTCTTGTGTGATCTTACTATAAAGATCATACAAGAAACAGATAAAGTAAATTTCTCTGTAGTACTGCTTTGCAAAAAAAAACAAGAACATTCGTTTATTTTTTGTTTTTTCAGCTGTACTGTAAATTTATTTGATTACAATAATAGCTCACAAAGCAATTGCCAATTACCTTGTTTTGAGTCAAGAACAGAGTTTCTTAATCTGTTTTAGGCATGCCTTCTTTGGAATTAGTCAATGATATTTGTGTCTGATCTAACCTCACAATCAAACAGAAAAATAATTATTTTGCTTTATAATTTATTTACCATTATTCTGTTTTTCAATACTATGTTGCTACCACACCCATGTCCCCCTTGCAAACCTTTTACACCCCTCGGTTAAGAACCCAGGGTCAAGTCCAGAAAGCAACAAAACAGTGGTCATGAAGCTGCATCATAATTGCATTTTTTAAACTGCATCACAATAGCGTTGTGTGGAGAAATATAATGTTAGGTTCAAGGGACTCTTTTTTTCTGGAATCACACTGCAGCAGGCTTACCTGGGGCCAGATCATAAAAATAGTATTTAGTTGCCTGCAGCAATTAAGAGCCAGATACATTTAGTCAGATGAAAGTAATACAAAGATTTTCTGTACCAGGTAGAAAATATATATAACATGTACCTCAAGACAGTGAAACATCTCTTAAAGCTATTTTCAAGTCTAGAGACAGGCTAGCTCAAAATTTCACACTTCAAAGAAGGACAATATTTATGCATGGAAAAGTCATTACAAACAAAAAATCTTTTAAGTACAAAGTGAGAAAAAGAAGAAAGGCATTTTTAAAAAGAATGTTGAATCAGATGAGGAACCAGTTACCAATGCACCACTACTTAATTCTCTGAATTCTCCTGAGTATTACATAAAAGAGTAAAGCTGAAGGCGTAAAAATCAGTGAGTAGCAAATATGGAGAAATTTTATGCTGTTTTTTTGACCACTCCTTAAGCCTACTACTGGGAAAAACTCTAAAAAGTCTTTTTTGAGGATGTCGATGAAAGACAAACAAGTGTGGAAAACTTCTTGCACAAAATTGAGAGCACAACTAATACAAGTCGCTCGTGGGATTGGCCCAGCTGTGAAAGACATGGATAATCTCCTCTCTGAATTAAGCATTGTTTTTATGGTCCAAACCAGCCAATACTTACAAATGCAGGCAGAGGAAAGGCCTGTTTAATTTTTAAGTGAGAGCATGGTGTCAAAGGTTTACCAACCTCTGCAAGCTTGGAAAAGAATACTTATGACATGCTCAACTGCTTGAACTGAAATGATCATTGTAACCTATTTTTGCATGAAAGCATGATGTAAATAAATAATTTGCAAGTCTACGTTATGCTTAAATACTGGTCCAAAATGTGGATTACTTTCAATGTACAGAATACAGTCAACTATGGATGAAAAAGCTGTAGTTTTTTTATCCAGAAAAAGTTTTATTAGCCCCTTCGCTCAGATAAAAAGGAACTAGTGTTTTTTATTATAATTTTTCTTTGGGAAAAGACAGCCACAAAATTTCAGTGTGACAATATACTTTGACATGGGGGTTACTCTCTATCGAAAGACCAAGAAATTACCTTAGCTTGTTTGAGAGATAATACAAACTTAAATTTTTGTTTTTTTACCCTACTTGGCTATAAGCATGCAAGCAATATGCTGAAAAGAAGCTCTGCAAAATGTTTGCAAAAGTGGATTTCAATGCCATTTATGTGGTTTGCTCATCATGACCTTCTGAATTTGTTTTAGTTGATGTTTAACTGTGTGTTGTCTAAAATGCCATTAAATTTCAGAAGATAATTCATTAGGCATGAAACTCACGTAACAATTTGTTACTTCATATTTGTAGTGTGTGGATATGAGTAGTATCTGTCAACTAACCACGTAATTTGCACAAATTGGTGTTCATGTAAGAAACACTGCACCAAATACTAAACACGTGAAGTTCGCAAAATGCACAGACACTATCTTTTCAGGTGAATTTCTTGTATATAAATAGTCTGCTTTGTATCATGTTACTTTACATTCAATGTAAAATTAAGACAGGTTTCGATGGCATGTTTACAACTTCATTACAATGAAGTCTTATATATAAGACTTGGTTAACTTGGACTTTGTAACTAGGATTTTCATTAAGTTTTCGCTGTTATGTGGAAAACATTGTATTCAAGCAATATAGTAAAAACTTTCGGATTTCCAACTGAATGCTAATTTATCAGTTGCCAACTATAAACTTTTGGCTTGGAAAGCACCTAAAAATCATCTTGCCAAAAAAGTATGTAGTAGAAAAATGACTATATATTTACTTGTTTGTGTAAATACGAAACCACTAATTCTGACAATTGCCTGTCTACATGACTATGCAAAACGATCTTCATTTGAAATCCATGCCTCTGGCCTCAAATACTTCAACAAAGGCAGTTGAACAGTGTTTAGTACCTTTCCAGATAAATATATAGCTATTGTGTTGGATTTATGTCTATTAGTTTTGGGAAGGTGAAACTGGAAATAATCTAAGTTGTGAAGGTGCATATCTAATTCATATCTATATGAGCAGAGTACTAAATTTTTTTAGTATATAACTAGTGTATATTTATTTCATATTTATGAATATGATTATAAATATCTGTTGAAGTACCTAATTTGCAATGTAAAAAGTGAGCAGCCTGTTCAAGAGTACTTAGCAATGCACCTTTCCAAATAACATATCACTGGCTAGGAAAGGTGTCCTACTTTAAATTGGTCACAAGCAATTAGAACCAGCTGTTAAAATGGTGCACATTTCAAAGAATAACAACAGCCAAAAGTTTCATTCAAAATCCACAAACAATCATCAAAAATGTGCTTAGTTCAACATGTGACCTTGCATCTTGAATTGATGGCTCTTTGGTAGTGCCATGAACTACTCCCATGCTGATCTGCACGATGCACTTCTTTCACCTTGACCCATGATCACCAAGATTGTGTCATTTTCTATTGTACATTTATCATCATTAGCAGTAGCATTGAACAATTGGCAAGAGTGTGTTCAGTCCTTGAATTAAAAATGACATGTACTAACAAGCATAGGCGCAATTAGGTGGGGGACACAGGGGACGTGTCCCCCCCTCTTTTTCAGACAGTGTGGATATAATATGCCATGTCCCCCACATTTTCTCTTTTGGTTTCCCACCAACCTGTCCCCCCCACATTTTATAACGAAATTGTGTCCATGCTAACAAGTACAACTGTTTTCATCTTTAAATGCATTGTAAGCTGTTTTCTGTGGCTAATGTATGGTTAATAAAGTGCTTCTCAGTACACCAAGCTTATTTGTCGCTGATCCATTGTATTACTCAGTGATCAACATGTTCTTAAGCAGACTGTTTTTTAGGCACTAAACAAATGTACAGTTTTACGGTGAAAAATTTTTAGATTTAACATAATTAATGGTACTGTATTTATGATATTGATTCACATGGCTTTCTTTGCAATATAAATAAGTTATAATATTGGTTATGAAGGACAGTGAGTCATAAAATCTGTGTGCAGCTTTAGCTCACTGCAAGCATGTTTACATGGTTCAAATTTGGTGATGTTTCATGGGCACTTTTTGCATCTAATTTCCATTTCATTTATCCTTGCCATAGTAATTGTTTTATTGCTCCTAGAGGAAACTTTGCTGAGGCATCTGTTAACATAGCTTGTCTTCAGAGACCATGTTGGACAGTATATAAAGACCATGTTCGTCAGTATTGCAGTGTTGCTGTCCACCATTTCTACAGGGATTTCATGAAGCTGGAATTGAAAAATTTTGTGCTTTGAATTGGCAAATGGTTTACATGCTCTTAACTCAGCACCGTTGTTTTTCTGCAGTTTTGTAGATAAAACAGCTTTTCATAGCATAAGTTATTTCCAGTCTATGAGCACTTCTAACTTTCAAGACAGTTTTACTAAACAATGGCAGAAACTCGACAATGGAGAGAAGTGTGTATGAGATGACTTACAAGTCCAATTTTCTCAAAAACAAAGAATTCAGGTATGCTTTAGTTTCCTACCCTTTAATCATTCTGACCTGCAGCCAGTGAAAAACATGACCACCATCGATGATTTTTATGGGTTTTTCTCCCACTCTAGCAAATGCATGCAATTTTAAGTATAGGGTATCTTTGATTAATTGCAATATTTTCCTAATCTAAATCTTGTGTTAGCAGATAAAGGTTTGGTGCTGCAGTTCATTCATGCATCTTTGTGCAAAACATTTTTAATAAGCTTTCATTGCAGGTAATGTTCATGATAATGATTGTCTTTCACAATATTATTGTCCTGCANTGAAGCAGTATGTTGGTAGTTACTGCATGATTGCATTGTTGTTGGACTGATGTGCATCACAGAACACTTACATTCTAAGAGNGTATCCAACCACGATTCCATTGCTCCAAAAGATATCACATAGTTTGGGCAGGGGTCCNACAAGCTTCTAATAGTAATAATGCAAAGAAATAACCGTTAGANGTCGTGTGATGGTACTGTCAGTACCAGTTTATTTGAGAATGGTGTTGAATACTTCTGGTTGTGTGATAAAGATGCGGCCTTAAGCCAAAAATGTTGGGAACGTCTTTGTCAAAGTGCCTAGGCTTTTTTGATAGAGGGCCTTGGATTATTTATTTGAACCAGGCTTATAAGCTGCACTTGCAACCATGGTTAATGGAAGGGGTGGGGAACCTGCGCTCCATGGGCCAATTGCAGCCCGCATGAAGATTTAATATGGCCTACATGAGAATTTTCATTACCCAGGTTAGAACACAACATTGCATCAAAACGAAACTCCAAGACAAGCAGACATGTAGACAATCAGCCAAGAGAAGTATCTCTCGCTCTTTTACAGATTTCTCTCCCCTTATTTTCCTTAGGAAGATCAAGGCAGAATTTGAAGATAAAATTCATTAATTTTCCGGCCTGTCAGATATTCCACAATTCATGCAGTCGGTGATGGCAAACAGCTTCCTCATCCCTGGATTATGGCAATAACACGTTTACACACTTAACATATGCTTCAAAACCAACTGCCCATTTTGTTTGTGTTGGGGCAGAAATGTTAAAAAGCAGCAATCAATGTTGTTATATTGGTGTAGCGTGCTCTATGAACATGTTGCGCAAACTGTGGTTACACATAGTATATACCTAGCCTTGTTCTAAAAGGTGATTTTTAGGAAGTTTGTTGCATGATGCCAAGGCTATTTTTATGCATTTGTAAACTCATGGACTGATTTTGTTTCTAAGTTTTGGAGGCATTCAACCCGATGAGGAAACTGCCCAGGAATCAGATGAATACAAACAAGTTTTTAGCACTGCTGAAGCCTACCTCAACAGATGCCTTCCCAACCCATCAGGAGTGTGCCCGTACCCTGTTTTGAGAAACTTTGGCAAAATTGTCCAAGAGTAAGTTGATACAGCTTATCAACATTAGGTGGGATCAGTCATGGGATTCGACCAGTTTGCATGAACCTGTTTTTGCACTTTCTTTAATCCCGAGAACCCGTTGTAGGCTTAAGTCAGGGGTTCTCAATTTTTCCCCACGTACACCTTTTACTTATAACTTATGTTGGCAAACCTTTCGTAGACCTGTTACTAACTTTTAATAGTGAAAAACAAGACTAAAATCAGGTTCAACTAAAATCTTGTTCGAACGAGAGCGTCGTTACAAAGACTTCGCCGACGACAACACTGCCAGCTGGTTTTTTTTACTTTTCCTATATGCAGACACCACTGTAGCTATTAGGATTTTAGCTAAATTTTTGCCTCTGAAAACTAATACGAAAGAACCTGTTCTTAAAAAATTTGAATCCCACCACTGGGTGGGATCCTGGTACCTAATGTTAATGAGCTTTTACATGATAAGTTTGCTTTCAGAAGGAAACTTTGACGAATCCTTAATTGCTCTATTTCAGTCACTGTGTACCGCTAGCAACTTTTTCAAAAAAGTCGTGTGTTTTTATTTCTGAAATGCTGTAGAGCAGCGTTTCTTAACCTTTTTCTACCTCAGCATCCCTTTTGGTCATGCCTAAGAAGTCCAGCACCCCCTACCATTGGCTAACACCTGGTTACTATAAGGATAAAGTAAAGACAAGTGCAGTACATCTTGATCATATGATTGGTTCATTCTCCAAAACAAAAACAGCAATTATGGCAATAGCATTGACAAAAACAATAAGAAAATAAAGGAAAGCTCATGGTCAAACTCATTTCAAAAAATACACTCACCAATGCCATTTTTGTTCTTGCTTATATGCAACTAGTTTATCACATCGTGGTGCCAGAGCCACCCTCATGTCGTGTAACAGGCCTCCATGAAGACGGTTCCGGACAGTTGTCTTGATTAACAGCATTGTGGAGAATGCCTTCTCGCGCAGGTAAGTAGTTGGAAATGGAGTGATCATCTCCAGCGCCGCCCTCGCCAGTCCAGGATATGCAACCAACTGATCACACCAAAAATGAGGCAGAGATGATGCGTGGAATTTTGTCTTGCAACCCTGGTTCTCTTGCAAATCTATAAATTCCTCCTTCAGGTTGTCAGCATCACTCATTTCTGCCAAGAAGGGCTACTGAATCCATTCTGGAAATGTCAAACCATGGGGGAAGTACTTTTTCATGGTGGTTTCAAGGTGCGATAGATGAGCAACAATATTTTCTAAAACCATTGGACTGATTGTCTTATCTCCCAAATTTTCTTCAAGAATTGGAAAGTTTCCCACACTTCCTCTTTCAACTGGACGTTTCCAGAGCGCGAGCTTCTTCTTGAAGGCTTCGATCTTCTCTGTGCAAAGAATATAATTAGCATATATGCCATGCATGAACATGTTGAGATCATTCAAATGACTGAAAATGAAAATATCTGCCAGATAGGACAGAAAAAGGATAAAGACTTTCGTCCTCGAATTTTTCCGCAAAATTACCCTGATATTCTCGAAGCAATATTACAATCTCATCTTTGAGCTGTGCCATACGAGTCAAGATTTTCCCACGGGAGAGCCACCGCACTTCTGTATGAAAGAGAAGAACTTGATGTTCACTTCCCATTTCCTCACAGAATAATTTGAACAATCTGTGGTGTAATTGTAAAGGACGACCACGGATGAAATTTACAACTTGCACACAGATAGACAGAACATGTTTCAGGTTAGCCGGCAATGTCTTTGCCGTCAAAACATGGCAATGGAGAAAACAACGCATCACTGATATCTGGTACCTTCTTCTTTAACAGAGCAGCAAAGCCAGACCTCCTTCCGATCATGACTGGGGCACCATCTGTACATACTGACCTTAACTTCTCCCATTTTATTTGATGCTTCTCAAAAAAATCGGCCACAAGTCGCAATACATCATCTGCCTTCGTCGTTGTTTGCAATGGCTTATAGAAGAGGAATTCGTCTTTAATATCACCGTCCTTAATGTACCGAGCATATACAATCAGCTGACTCATGTTGGAAACATCCGTTGATTCGTCCAATTGTAAACTAGTACGGATGAGCTACCATAATCTCCTAAACAATCTGATCAAAGATGCCACATATGTAACCTTCCCCAGAACCCCCTGAAATTGATTTCAGCAGCCCCTGGGGGTGCTAGCACCCCAGGTTAAGAAACCCTGCTGTAGAGGTACTTCGTTGGGCGACTGGTAATTAAACAACAACCGCGATAAACAAGTATGAATTCCGTAATACAACCGTGAAAGAATAGCTTGCAATGCAGCGTATCAAATGTACAATTTCTCCAAAAAATCAGTTCTTATGTGAAGGGCATTCCTGGAGCAAACGAAAACGAAACTGTTGATTACGTTTCATAAGCATTCCTGCAATGGTGGCCCGCCAAGTTTTTGTCCCTGTGCAAAAAAAAACATTTTACTTAATAGTCCTCTCTTTTTCTATACTTGCACATGAATGAACCATCAGTGTTGTGATAATATTGAATTGAACCATTATGCGCTCCCATCTTCTTTTGTTTATCGAAAGGTTTTTGTAAACCCTCGTGCAATTGACCTCTACTGCGCGAAGTATTTAAGTGTGCCGTGTTGATTCGAGTTAGCCATTGAAGAAAATAGCTGGCGATTGTCGGGAAAACCGGCTTTCAGCGGTGTGTTTATCTCCATTCCTTGTGTTTACAGTGGCTTGTGGTTTG
>JGI24021J15306_10004281_pt1 | contig 16507 bp, 5 predicted proteins | sample Ectturendosymbi1_FD_15306 | JGI IMG/M metagenome (IMG submission 15306) | reverse complement strand
CTTTTTCCACACAATAAAGCAACTGAAAACTAAAGATCTATGACATTCAAACAATGGCCTGGAAGTAAAGCATATTACCTATAATCCGTGTGCTGCGGTTACAGCTAACTGGAGCGAACAGACTGTGTCGGGTACATGGATCGAATACATTGCAATGGTCACACTAGTAAAACGCTTTCCACTAAACCATGGTTTTCAACCTTTTTCATGCAGCGACACATTTTGCAACCCAATGTATTTATTTAACGACCCCTTTCCGAAAATTTCCAATCAGGCATATGAAATGCAGTTGTGTTTGCACTGTATAAAATCACAATGGCTAAAAAGTAACGTACCCTATCGCTGCTATGTTGAACAAAGACTCATTTATCAAATCCATGCACATGGCACCATCGGCGAGAGAGACCCGTGCCGTATTCAAATCACTCCAAAGCACAAATAGAAAACTAGAACTCCCAAGTTAGCTACCGCATTCAGATATCTAATTTGCAAACAAAACACATTCTTAAGTCACAAAGTTATTCGTGGGTTGCCAAAGGCAACAGTACTGTAATGGTCATAATCACATTTAAAACAATTTTGCATGAAAAGTAGGATATCATTTTTGCCAGGTGATCATATTATTTTCACTACGACAAAAAGCGATTCCATATACGAAATAGCGTATAAATTATAGAAGCTCTCGCGACCCTAGAAAAATTGCAAACGACCCCACGGGGATTGCGAACCCAGGTTGTAAACAACTGCTCTAAGCGCTGTGTGTTTTATTGAGTAGGCAAGCCACAATAGGAAAGACAGTTTGAAAGGCATTGAAAACCATTCGATGCTAAGGCAGGGTAGTGAAGCATCAACTCAATACAACAGTTTTTTTTATTTATTGTTTACGGTAGTAAAAATTACGCTTTGAAGTGCACTGAAAACAAAGCCAACCCTACTGAAGCATGCTCGTCATCGCTCAGTGTGATTTCGCTAAGTGTGATGACCTGAACTGCATTAAAGCATGCGATTGCAAGGAGTACATCCCCATGGCGCAGAATGCACATTTATTGCTCTCAAAAACAAAGATCATGCCGACAATCCCGTCGCCACGGGGTTGCTTTGGTGGGCTTAGCACACCCAAACAAAGTACCAAGCCCCCCCAAACTAAAACATGAAACGCTTTTACATCAGTGGAGACTATTTTTATCAATTTTTCAATGTCAAGCCTTCCCTATTTAAGACTTTCTGGCGACGGTTCTGCATGTGGAATGCCGCGCTGAAAACCGGTAATTTAACATCTCGCATCGTGCGGTGTGCTTTATCTGCACAATAGTGTTACCTTCCCTAAGTTGGCGAGATTGAGTGGTTCCAACGAAAGCTTGTAAACCGATTGTTAAGCAACGTTTGCGGCTCGAAATTATTGCAACATAGGGGTCAAACCACATCTGTGGTCCTCCAGGTTTACGGAGATTTGGGATCAAATATATAGCTTAGTTCACTGAAAAGTTTGATTTATCGCTGCTTTGCAACGACACTTATGATGGTCGTTAGACATAAAGTTATAGAAAGTATCTTGTGTTCCACATGACGTTATCGATTGCACTGTTTTGGCGAAGGTCCGTTGAGTTTGGTGAATACTCAATCAACACAAGACGTTTCATACTTCCCTTTTCAGGAAATTTTAATTAAAAATGGTCACGAATTTGGGTAGAACGATAAATGTGATCTCATTCATTTGCCAAGTACCTAGAAAAGTGCTTATGAACAGCTCTGTTCTTCTTTTTTTAAAAAAAGGGCAAATCTGAAATTTTCCAGAAAAAAACTCCAGTAAAATACCTAGCAATATTCCTAACATAACAAAAGAAAAGTGGAGCAAAGGGTGAAATCAGATCTTCAGTTGCAGCAATCTTTTGATTAAGTCAAACTCATTATAGTCAACCTTCGTCTTGTCATTAAATAAAAAGTTTATAACCACAGTATGTCTGTACTCTTATGCAGATTACAAGAAAACAAGTTTCGGTTGCGTGTAAATACGATTGAAACGCCGGACCTTGATGTTCATCTGACTGTTTGACCCACTGATACGTGAAACGAAGTGATCGCTTTACTTTAGATCAGTGGTTCTTAACCTCGTCTCTATCACGGCCCCTTGGAGTAACTGTCCTTTGCTTCAAGCCCCTTGACAATAAACAAGTTGTACAAGCAAAGGTTGGCCTACTTATTGGCTAATGTATTGATCAAACCTTACATGTTGCAGAGCGCATAAATAGGGCTCGCGCGCCCTTTGAAATTTAATGACTCCCTCCGGTTAAGAAGCACCTGCATTAGACAGACTGTATATAACACACGTTTTTCGAACTAACCCAGAAGGAAATACTCAACGTGAATATTGCTTCTATGACGTCTCAGAAATGATTTCACAAAGGTAATTTCACATAACATTGGTAACACAAGAGGACCACCTTGCATGCTTACAAAGTGTCACGTTGGACAATGTTATCATTCCGGCCGTGCAGAATTCCTTCGTACGAAACGCATGTTCCGTCAATATATATAAGGCAGTGTATCGGGATAGACTTTGGTACACCTTTTCAGTACTGCCATTTTAGGGTAAGATCTAAGAATAAATGGCAATTGTTTTGTTTTTTGATTAGGCCAATATGATAAAACATATTTTTTCATGTGTCCCATACACAACAGCAAAAGGCAACGGCAGCATTTCTTTGATGTACACAATTGCTATTAGCATTAATGTTCGATAATTCTGCAAAAGCATGGTATAACTGTTTCAAGGGTTGTGTTTGCAAATACCGTGGTATGAAACATATTTGAGCAGGCAATATTCCGACGCAAATTCCCAGTAAAAGTTATTCAAAAAACAGTCGCCTGTAAAATGACACAGAAGATTGAGACCTATTACGTTTGTGGAGCCCAGCAACCCACTGCAAAAAAAAGACAGTTTGAAACGAATTCCATGCGTGCTACAGTTTCTAACAAGTAATGAATGTACATTGAGACGGGTGTAAGCGCTCAACAAAACTACTGTATTTCTGGTTTCGGTACCGAAAAGTGAAATGCCAAATCTTCAATGCACGGTTTGCACAATCGCTATCCTGAACAGAAAAATAAAATGATTGCTGTTGGCCACAAGCTGCTGGGGCAAGTCAAGGTTGTAGCCACAGAAGTGGATTTTAATAAACACAAAACGTTTGATGTGCGAACTGGTTGTTCGCATGCCAGCGGTATGAAAGTGTTTATACCTCATACTTGGGATTGGTAGTTATTTCTGCTACTAAATTCTGAAAACATTATGATCTTTGCTTCGTTGGCGCCGCCATAGCCATTCGTCCAGATAGGACTGCAGAAAGGAACGCTTTGCTCCATTCATGGATTTCATTTTCGCTTAGCGCCCGCCACAGACTTTCTACATGGTTTGTGTGGACGCCTTCAGCAGTACTGCACCCTCGAAAATGGTTTACTATTTTGTGTTTGTAACCCATACCTGATAAAAAACAAAGAAATGTTTCGAAATATTTCCTATTAAGTTTACACAATGAAAACCATATTTTACTTTAAAAATGTAGAAACGTAGGCTACATCATTCATTTTAAAAAGACTATGCTCAACATTTGAATACGAGAAAAAGGTAGGCTGTTTATTGCACAGATACAGAGTTGCAAGATTTCAACTTAATGCACAAACAAAATAATAAGCTTGGAAGTTTGAATTACACGAAACGTTTCATGAAACACATTTTTTTGCAAAGTTAAACTTTTTCGTCAGCTTACTTGACAAACCCTCGTATGTGGCATGCATATCCGACCAAACTTCGGTTCGAGGCAATATGTTTTTTGTGATTGGTCACAGCATTTCTCCGGATTGGTCCGCAGCAAGCTGTATGAAGCATAGTATATTAATATGAAAGATTTGTTTGAGCTGATATTGCACATTCCTTAACATTGCCTGAAGACAAATACTTTTTTAAAAACACATGAAGTCACTGATGATTGACAAAAAGACCATACTAAAATGGTTTAAGTTAAGAGAAACTTTCGCTGCAAACTTTCAATGCATTTGCTTAATTCATTTCAGTTTAACAGACTGTAAAACGGCGCACTGACTTTTAGCACTTGACTGCAAACTTTAGCTTTTGCAATGCGTTACATAAACGGCATATTACCATTTACGATTTTTGTTCCTTGTGTACTTCAGTGATACTTTTTCAATTGTTATTTCCACGCAAACCTCTGTGTTTAGCAATCGTCGCAAAAAACATAAGACAAAAGTTCATGCCAATCAAAGTGAACAACACTGATTTCAACATTTGTTTATTGATTTGATTGTTATTTTGTAGGCCTAAACATTCTCCTTATCATTTTGACTGTGTTTCTGTATATTTTAGGGGTGCAAATCGGTCATCGATACCAACAAAATTTAAACTGAGGCATCTAGCCCAAAAATGTTCGGTAAGTTTTGTCGGGTGGAAATCTCAAATGACCTAGCGTCCTGACGTCTTCCACTGCACAATACAGCTGCAATATGTTGGGTCACGCTTAACAGGCTTGCAGCAGGCGTGTAACTTTGGAAAATCACATACAATATTTTTATACACAAAGGTGATTATTCAGTAATTTATTTAATTCGCACCAAATACACAGCACGCGAATCAGTATAAGATGAACCACTTTTTCTGAAGAAAAGTATACTTTCAATGACATAAATTTCATACTTTTTAAAACTGCATTTTTTAAAGCGTTAAAAGCCAGCGTTGATCAAAACGAAACCGCAAAGGTATATGTGAAACATTCAGGCTATTGGTGCCGGAAGAAGGCTGCAGTTGGCGACAAGACCCCTTGTTTTTTGATTTGTTATTTCTGTTAAGTGTTTTGGAGAAAAGGGCTTTCTCTTAGTTTCTAGTTAGTAAAATGAAATTTCACCACTATTGGTCCACGCTGGAAAATTCCATCTTACTACCACTTGGAAAAATCCACAATTCCCCTTTGAAAAAATTCCTTCCGACGTTCATGATTCAGGCCAAAGTAGTAGAGCAAGGCACAATTTCATGTAAGAAGCAAAGAGTGCAAATTGTTTATCCTATATTTTAATAAATGCTACGTTAGACTGACAACATATTTTAATAAATGCTACATTGGACTGACACCTGCGTTCTGATGTTAGTAAGACTTGGAGGATACGAGATGGACACCCATGGGCCCCCTGGGGTCCACAAAAAATTTTTGGGGGTCTATAACCTTAGATTTATAAGATGAAAGCAAAATAGCAAAATGCCAAACTATACGCGCCGTCGTGGTTTAGCTTGCAAAAGAAAAACCGAGCGCAACTCTAGAAATAGAATCCAGGCTATATAATAGGACGATACAAGATCTCGTATACGAGAGACACGATCTCCCTCGTATATGAACGAAACTGTTCATTCACTTTAACAAAGGTATGCTGGTTGTTATTCGATAATTTCAACGGAAATTTGATACTGTTTGTTCTTGAGTTGCTTTATATACGATGATAAGTTTCTGACCTGTAGTGTAGCCCAAACCTATGGGTCATCTTTCTTATCACATTTTGGGATGAGTTGTCGTTCTTTCATTTTGATGTTATGGCTACCATGCCAGATACATCTTTCACCCACCTTCAAACTCTATCAGAGAGAGAAAAATGCGTAAATACGAAGGCAGTCTTAGGCTACCTACAAAAGATCTACCACAATTGGACAAAAGCTAAGAACTACAAGCACCTTGCTTTAATCAAGACAGAAAAGCAAATGGAAAGTGCGCGAATGCCTTGCAACATGTGCAATACATAAACCGGTCAACCCTGCTAGACCGCATATGCACAATTGCATGTTTTGTGTTTTACAGTAAAATGCGATAGCATTTTTGTTGCAATTTATACAAATCTGAACGTTCGCGACATCTCTATATTTATAGGAGAGATTGTGTTGGTGAAATTTCAGAACAATATCTTTCTGTGAGAGAAATTTGGGTTCGAATTCTTTTCACATGCTATAACTGACCGCGTAAATGCGATTGTACCTTCGTGTGATTTGCATGAAAATAACACATGAAAGCAAAGACATTTTGTAAGTAAGCGTACGGCTTTTCGCAAAGCTTCAAAGCTATGGGATTCGATGGCATCCCTTACGCTGGAAAATTGAAGATTATTCAGGCAAAAAAATTCAATATTTGGGCAAATTAAAATATTCCATTCACATTTAAGGAAACTGCAGTCATTTGGGTAAACTCGAACAGTAGGGGAGATGTGAGACCAATGAGCAATTTTTTGCTTTTCAGGTCATAAGTCGCAAAGTTTAGCAATCAAATCTCTAAGATTTTACTTGAATAACAATCCACATACAAGAAATCAGTAGTATTAAATATCAAGAAGCGGCTGAAAATTTCATGTGAAAGAAAATGTTTATCAATAAACCACTGGTGTGGGACCTTTGAACCACCTCTGAGAATCCTGTCACATTCAAGTCCAACACAGAGAATTCTTCCAAAAACAGAGATTTCAGCATAGCCTACTGCAGGATTTCTCATTGCAACGCATTTTATATAATGTAACGATTAACAATGAAAGAATGTAAGTAACGAGGTGAAGTGGGCTACGATGTAACTACAGAGAATCACTCTGGGTTGGTTGCCACAAGTTGCAACTGTTTCTCAGTCTCAAGCACCTTCAAATTCCATACTGAGATAAATGGGCCTCAAATCTCAAAACTACAGAAAGGCGCTGTGTGTGCTAGGGCAGATGATGTCTCTGATAGCACCCTAACAATTCCCGATCTTCTGTCAGAAACAAACTTCCCTGTCGGGAAACACAAAGCCTTTTCCACGTTTGTTAAATCTTTTAAAAAATTTAACTTCAAAGTCGTTATCATCATCAGGACCCCTTAGCACCAATTCTACAAGCATTTTGAATTTCCATAACTGGAATAAACATTTACAATGCACTAACAACCCGCCTCAACAATTTGGTCCGAAGATCCGCTCAAGGCTCAATACACAACCAATTTCCGGCTCTGTTAAGGAGTAACCATTTGCTGTGTCACTGTCTTAAATGTACTAAGTTTATAACATCCCTCGAATCGCTAGATGCGGATAGCTGACGCCTCAGAATTTTATACGTATCTTCGGCTGTCTTCGCCTGTGCGTGAAAACTTCCGCTGTATTACTGTGCTATGATTGCTTCGTATATACTGCACGAAGATGGTTCGTATAACTTGGGAAATTGATGCCGAATATCAGCAAAAGTCTATCTCTAAATTTTATACGTTTAGCAATGCACCTGTCTCGCAGCCATCAAATGTTTTCTCACAGAACCACGATCATATTTTTTGGGTTTTTGGCCCTACAGTTATATCGACGTAAGATACTAAAGTCAATATTATTATATTTGGAAAATTTTCGCAGACTAACTTGATGCTCCATTATATCGCTGAACGCCTTATTGAGGCCTTTTTGATAAAAAAATAGTTTTTTGCTTTTACTGATTTTGAAAGTAGGCATGTCTATGCTGAAGACATTAGCAATACGCTAAGGGACCTTTGAACCGCCTGGTCATTGGTCCCGTTCTCGCATGGTTCAAAGGTCCCCTCCAACGCAATTTTTGCTTCACGTGTCATAACAAAAAAAGTGTACAGTATCAATTTTCAACCTCTTGCAATTTCCCAAACCTTTTCCTGAGCATATCACATTTGCAAAAAATCTTTCGAAACAAGCTGCCTGTCATTTGCAAAAACAAAAATCGAAGTCCCCAAAATTTTACTTTCTTCCTTCAAAATTAAAATTAGGCTACAAAAATTGATTTAACAGCTATAAATCCTTTAAAACACATAGGATGACAAGAAAGCAATCTCAATTTCACTACCAAAACCACAAGAACACACGTTCACTAGGTGGCGAGAAACAGCCTATGGTCATTGAGCCCACCCTGGTCAAAGATCCCACATCTCCACTACAAATAAAATTTGGGTAAAATGTAAAGCTTCACGGAGGTTTTGGGAAAATATTAGAAACATTTGGGTAAAGTCCAACAGCCTCAATCAAATCTGCGCAAATTAGAAAAGTTTTATTAAAATCTGGCAAACGTGAAACAGCTTCATTCGAATTTGGGTGATATGCAGCAATTTCATTATTATTTGGGTGAATTCGAATAACCTCAATCAAATTTGGGTAATTGAAATAGCTTCATTCAAATTTGGGTGCTATTACAACAATCTGGGTAAAATAGTATAGATTCATTCCTATGTGGGTGCTTTACAGTATGAACATTTGGTTGAATTCCAATCGACTAACTTAAATGTAAGCAAATTCACACACAATCATTCGATTTTGGGTAGAGTTGGAAATAGTTTGAAATTAGGAACATTTAGTCTTTTAAGTAACCCACCAATCCAACTAACCCCAATTTCTGTAAATATCAAATTGTTGATGCTGTAAAGTGTTTACGAGCTGTGCTGTAAAGTGTTTGAACCAATATGTAGCTGTAAATGATATGATTTTATGTACTGTGAAAGTTTCATATTTTATGTTTGTTTCATGCTGTGAAGTTTTCTAAACCCAGTTTGTTGCTGTTATGGTTTCACGGGCAGTAGTACCTCAAGGGAATTTCGATTTTGTTTTTTTAATAAACTGTAAAATATTTTTTGGTAATAATGTACTGTAGCTAAGATATTATGCTGTGAAGTTTTCATGATTCAAATTTGCTGAACGATGTGACGTGTACAAATGTGAATCTGTTGCTGTACCTGTAAAGTGTTCATGAACAGAATTAACAAAATGCTGATTCAGTATGTTGTGTGGTAATAATATAGCTGCGATTTAGTACTGTGAAATTTCATATTTTACATTTGTCTCATGCAGTGAGGTACCCATGTTGCACACTGTCAAATTTTAATGTCCCAATTTGATGCTGTGAAGTTTTCATGAACGGTAGCAACCTTACTATCTATTACACTGCATGATTCAATAATGCAGTTCAGTGGGGCACTGCTAGATTTCATAAAACATTCTTGTTGTGGTGATATATAATTTGTTTATGGAAATTTGCATATATACATTCCTTGGTAGTTGATGATAGACGCTGCGGTAATGATGTCTGAATCAGTTCCATATTGTTTTTGTTTCATCAGCATGCTGTGTTCAAGGCACTTTTGATTGTCCAAAGTGCAGTGTTTTTCAAAATGCGGCTTTAGAAGCTGAGAACGTTTAGGTAAGTTGTGTTTTTTTCTCTATAACACAATGCAGTGAAGACTGCCTAAGGCGAAAGCTAAGCTAACTGCTATTCATTCTATTGTCTCCTTACTCTTCCATTTCTTGGGACTTGCGGCAATGTCATTTGTTAAATCTTAACCCGATGTTCACCGTGTCCTAATTAATTGGTTGTGATTGTGAATAATAACACAAATGCACCCATCTTTCTTACATAAGAAGACATATTTGTTATTAGCATCATTGTGTTCAAAGAATAAGTTAAGGACCTAGGCTTACAAAAAAATTGAAAATGAAGACGATGAACAACACTTTCCCCAACGTGGTTTTATGAATAGCAATTTCTGTTTGGATATCAGTGTGATCAGCAAACATTTTTAACACAACAAGCACTACCATTGTTCACATATGACTATTTATAATATTGATTTCTAGTGGAGGAATAAGGCTGTAATCCTCATAGTGACACACTCTGCAAATTTGCATTTATGTGCCTCGTCATTTACATGATATAGTGCTGCAGAGGTGCATAAAAAATAGTAAATTCAAATTCAGGTATTCGTTGGTGAGGTCTTCAGAAACCTGCCAAATTGCAAACAATCAATGAAATTAAACTCCTAAGGTCCTTTGTGAGGTTTTTAAGGTTTGAAGGGCAAAATATATTTAGAGGGGGTAAAGATTCTTGGTTTTATATATTTTTAAATGAATTTGTACAATAATACTTTCTGGGCACAACAAAACTTGGAGGTGGAAATTAGAGATGGGGCAATGCCCGCCGCTTCTACGAGCCTGGAGCTGCCTACATCAACAAACTTGCCTGGGAATATGTTGCTGCCTTGATTGCAATTTGTACATACAAAAAATCCAGGAAAGCGACTCACGCATGAATTGATTTGAAACTCATATTTGGCGATCAGTAATTTGGCATGGGGACATCTTGATTTTTTTACAATGATAACTTTTAGCCTCCATGACTGGCTGTTTCTATGCTATTTGAGAAAAACAAGGGCAAATTTGGACAAATATTGTTTGTATCCCAAAAGGTATGCACTTATGTTTTTGTATAACCAAATAGTTGGCTCTGCAATGAGGATTTTCTTCATTTCGGGGCACTCCGTGTAACAAACGATGCACAAAAATGCCAGGAGGAAAGTTTGCACCATCATTGCCAGCCGGTAGTAGATAGGTAGGAATTTAGGGCATTTGACTTTACGTGTCTAACATTCTGGTGCTAAAGAATGATCTACACCTCGATTATTTGTAAATGCACATTCATTAAAAGAATTACGTTACTTTATTAACATCTTGCTATTCCGAGGACACCAAGTCAATTCACAGTATATGTAAAAGCTCAACTGGTGTATCAGATAAAACGTGAAAACGAATACTGCCAACCTTTCGTTGATGGTGCAGTTAACTTCATCAGGGCGAAAACAAGAGTGACAAGCCATCTGCCAACCAGCCGTTGAGCGAATTGATGCCTCAGGTACGAACAGTTGCAGCTCTGAATCATTGGATCTAATGATTTGAGGTAGGGTAGCGGAACAAGGAAATCAGCTTGAAGATAAATGGCCGAAGAAAGTTGTCAATACACAAAAATTAGAAGCACTGACGAAACGGTGAACCAGCACTGCAACGGGTCATAAGTAGCCAAAAATGCAAGTATTTATGCTCAAACTGTCAGTCTCACTGTGAGTTTAACACATACTGTAATTGAGGTCTTCTTTGCTGAAGCTTGAAAATGTTTGGTGCAAATACGCGACAAGTCGATGTGGGATCGTTGCAGAAGAATGTTTTTGAGCAACTGTTCTTCGAAAAACAAGCCCTAATGAAGCTTTCCAAAACTGATGTGGTGACATTGCGTTGTCAATGTCTGAAAGACAATTCAGTGCATTTTTTCATACAATTTTTATTCTGGCATCTTGAGTAGCGCCAACATGTGAGGATGGACTAGGTCAAAATTTGCAACATGTCCTTCTCTGTTGCTTCGCATCCAGTTAGACTTGTGAAGTTTCGAACGTGGCTGAACTGCGGCAGTCGTTTTGTAAATACCTTTAGGTGTTGAGAGTGCGTTCTTATGAGCAGCGAGTTTGATGAAAATAACTGTGACCTAAGGTTTCACAGCAAAAACGGTATCTCATTACCTTTATTTGATTCTTATAAGTCAGTGGTTTTCAACCTTTTTAAAACACGGACTATTTTCGAACCAGTACAAAACTTTGCGGACTCAAGATAGACTAAGACTACGAGAATGATACAAACACTGGTTTCAACAATTTCTCTTCATCGCCCACATTGACAAGTTTCGATGAGAATCTTGTCTCTGAGTTTGTTTCACAAGTTTGTCAAAACGAGGGCCTGCGGTTTTTAACGCACATCTGGTGTCGTCTTCTGGTTGAAGTTGGTATCGGCGCCTGGTTTCAAAAATAGTTGTATCGTTGAAAAACAGCTTCACAACGGTATGTAGTTGGACAAAAAGAGCTTTTGTTGCCTGCCGGCACAGATCAAAGAGATTTAGTTCCATTGTCTGGACAACAACTCAAAATTGAGTCAAACTCGACAGCTGTCGACTTTGCAGCTCAATCTACTGTTCAGCAATGCAATCCACACCACAATGAACCTGCAGCTCCAGCACCTCAAACGCTTTGCACCCAGTTAAATGTTTTTGATGTAATTGTGAGAAGAGATATATCCATTAGAGACCTGCGCGATTTGAAATTTTGTGTCTGCACCCGCCCCGCACCCGCAAAATTTACACCCGCCCCACACCCGCAGGAGTTTGAGAAATTTTGCCCTCACCCGGCCCGCACCCGCCCCGCTGACCATCCCACACACGCCCGCCACGCACTTTTTGGTCTCAAACCCGCACCTGTCCGAAAACTACTAAAAACACATAAGTAGGGCAAGTTTTTGTTGCAATAAAATCGTGAGAAATATGCATTTATTTTTAACAAAAATTGCAGTAAAAAGTTGCATTTATGCACAAGCATTTTAAACGACAGTGATTTACCCAAGCGATTGATTTACATATAATGCTAAATGTTTCCAATCATTATCTGGCGAGAAATGGCGATCATTTGCCAATAGTTTCGTAGCATGCTATTCGCTCCACAGTGCACGAAGTTGCTTGGCAATTTAACAATTTGGCCTACAGTTCTGGACCGATGTTTGTTTGGCCCGGGCATTTCTACAGTTGCTTTTTGGTCATTACTCAGTTCGAATCGGTTATCAAAGAGAACAGAACTAAACTGAAATAGTTCTCAAGCATGTTTTTTAAATCACACTTTTACATTTTACGCAGTAGGCCTACTTGATAGAAATTGCATGTGAAAAAGGAAAAAGTTGCAATATAAAATTCCTGCAACCCGCTCATCGTCGTACTACATAACTTCTGACCGTTTCGGAAGCTGTTGGAAGCTGTAAAAAAGATGAAAAACTTGCCCTACTCATAACATCTGAAGACAAGTCTAACAAGCAGCAAAATCAAGCTACCTATTATTTGTCATTGACAACCAAACCAAAACTTTCCACAGATCTGATCTTTCGCAGTCAACAGATTTGAGGTGATAAAAAACACGTTTCAGTCCAGTTGTGACTAGCTGTGCGCTAAGCGTTGTCTTACCCATTTAGAAGGGCTGCTAGACTGAATTATTCCTCACCAAGTACGATGGGAGCATTGGAAAATGGTCACTTACCCACCACATGGCAATAGTCTGAGCCAATGTTTCGCACAATGGGTTGTTACATCACAATGTAAAAATTGCTACAGGCCTACTCTCCTAAGCGAAATGCTGGCAAACAACTTCAGTACATCAACGTGTTTTGTAATTTTTGAGCTGATTAAGTTCATGTGCTTTGGCTCAACACTCAGCTACCCGCACAAAGAATTTCTCATCCCGCGCCCGCCCCGCAGCAAGTTCAACCCGCACCCGCCCCGCAAATGCGGGTACCCCCGCAAATGCGGGTACCCGCAACCCGCGCGGGTTAACCCGCCCCACGCAAGACTCTAGTAGATACATACGTGCTGTAGTGTTTTGTGCGTAACGCTTAGCGTCGTTGTGCGGCGGCTTGGCGCCCGATGCACAATCTCGCTTCAATATGAGATCAAGAAGCTCATTCACAAATTTTGCAAAATTGACGCCTCAGCAAGATCAATAGTTGCCCATTTCGTTTTGAAACAAATCGCGGTAAAGGTATCACGGAACAATATAATGAGAGCTTCAGCATTCGAGGACAAATAATGTGGAGTGCCTTACCACGTGCAGCTTGGTTTTCCGTTGGTTTCTTCCACCTAGGTTGTGGTCGTGTGCGTATACCAGGCCAAACCTCTTCATAAATCTTTCGTGACATGTCTCCAGCAGCCACTTGTTGTAATCAGTAAACGACGTCTGGTATCTCCTGCAAAAACACCAGCAAGGCCGTTAGACTTGGATATTACGAATGTTGCACGTCCTTGCTGGAAACATGATTTAAACTTAACGTGCGACGCAGGCTTTGCGCGTAGCCACGCTGATCACGCGCTAACAGCATGAGATTAATAAAACTAAACGAATCTGTGGACAACGTCCGATTGCACAGACCGCACAGGATCTCGTTCATGCGTAACTTGGCAAGCTAATAAAATATGCAAAAAGAGCAATTTGCGCGAAAAGACGACTTTCATCAGAGTACACGCATTTCCCTCAAACGGCCATGTAACCGCATTTTGACGTTGATTTTAATCAACAAAAGTTTATATGGGAATAGCAAGCCACGACATTTCCACACAGTAGTTTGACAACCGCAAGCATGCAAGGATTCAGTGGTCAGCGTTTCTTTCCGGGCGGAGACACATTAGACGTGAACATAGACGCGACAGCTTATGTCGAACTTGAACCAAACTTACCTCAAATCACAGTTGAACATATCAATCTCTGGTCTTCCATGCACAACCCAGTGAGCGAGCTGCCTCCCTGCCCCACCTCCTAACATCATGCCCCCGCTGTTGAATCCACTGCCAACGAAAAATCCTCGCACGTTTGTCGATTCGCCCATGTTTGGATGCTTGTCGGGAGTGAACGACTCTGAAGTTCCAAAATAAGGGGCGGGAGTTCGATTTTAAAGAAACTGCAGTTAACTTGTTTTTCTGTGAAAAAGAACTGATTATAACCAATAGTTTTCCCTTACATTGCTACAGCTCGCGAAAGTAGGTTTCGTCGTGTTTCACTCACTGCTCAAGCATCACAACCGATTGCAAGATGAAAAGTATAATACTGAACTCATGAAAATACGTTAAAAATGAACGACACCGTGGCCTTCCCAAAGTTAAAACTTCATTAGGTAGTAAAATGAGGGACGATCATTGCTCAAAAATGCAGTTTTAAAAAAGATCGTAAAAAGACAAAATTAAAAATCAGCTCCCAGCGTTTTACAAACAGTTTGCCACTAGTAAGCTTCCACGCTTTTCTGCACGTTTGCGGAACTTTAACACAATGGAGAAACCCACTGTGCTATTTATCATATTTAACATTTATTCCAAAACCACAACAGTACACTGATGTCACCATTGCACACATTCCATTTTGCAACTTTTTGGTCCGGGCACGGGCCATTGATAGCAGATATTACAGGGAAGTTCAACCGATTTCAGTGTATGTGACTCACCAGGTCCGCAGACGGTGGATCGAATCCCGGTCTCAGCAATGGCCGGGATTCTGTTGACGGCAGCATCAATGTGTCTACTAAAGATGTCCCAGTCTAGATCGTACAAACCAAATGCAAAATCACCAGGTACCTGTTTAAAAACACAAACGACCTATAAGATATTAAATGTTTTACAAACGCTTGGAAATAGTATCCTGCGCCACATCTGAATGCAAACAGTTAAAGAGTATACAAGTGAGCTACCGTATGTATAAAAATAACTGTCTGGAAATTTTTGTTACATAATAGGCAGCATGTCGGTCTTAGAAAGCAATACTAAATCAAGGTAGCTTCGTTTTTCACAGACTTTGGCAACGTATGGGAGAGGTTGCGCCCTACTACTTGTAAGCAAAGCCCTGAGCGCATATACCTTATCGTTTGTGTTTGATAGACGTACTCCAAATCAGTGTTCCCTCTAAGATTTTTGTAAGTCGGCTGGTGTCCAAAAAGTGCCGTCAAGATCAAAAGAAACTTAGGCGCCCTTGGTAGATTTTCCTAAAATGCGTCCATTTTAACGAAAATACTTTTCATCAACGATTGTTGGTAAAAAAAATGTAAAATGGTCTTCACTTTTTCCAACACGTACACACACAAGGTTTTCTGATAAACGAACAAAGAGTCATCGCAGAGGCAATAAATGAAATTAGCTGCATGCAAGCTTCCTAGCCAAATGTGAACCTTTTCTCTCAGGGGTTACCCTGTGAACGGTCCTGAATGACTGTTCTTGTCTTTGTGCATTGCTTACTGTCGCACTGAACCAGTGGTTTTCAACCTTTTTTGTACCGTGACCATGACCATTACAGCAATCCATTTTAGCCCAACAACCTCCACCTAGAACTCAAAGCAAATGTAATGCAGCTGCGTACACAAAATATGTACTGATGACCCCTCCAAAAACATCATTTGACAGATTTCCGGAAAACAGCATAAAAGCGATTTTCAAACAACAAAGAAATTTTACTTCGTCTTTTTTTTCCCAGATTGATTTCAGGCTAGCAGCTAAATCCTGCGCTTGAAATCTGAAAATGGTTTGTAGCATACTGTCTGAAGTATGACTGAGTTAACAGTGTGTTGGTTAGCACTATATCTGAAATAGCCTAAGCACCAAACATTCCTAGCCCACTAGCTATGCCACGAGAGTAAAAACAACTACTACGTAATTAACGGCTAACGCCCAGTGGCCTACACGTGTACTTCAATTATTTTTTTACATCTGCATGCAAAGTTGTAAAAAATTCCAAATATTAATTGAAAGTGTTTGTCAGATTTAGACAGTGACCCAACCACCAACAAACCTTCGTTGTTTCGTTGCTTAACGTAAAAATCTTCGAGTGGCTTAGATTTTTAGTGCTCATGCAGGACATAGAATCTAAAAATGTGGAAAAAAGCTTCTGTTACAAATACAGGAAATATTTTAATTCTAGGTTGTATCAAAATTGTTATAAGATTCTATGAAAACAACCTCTGGCCTCTGCGTGCGATTTCTCTTGATAAATGTTGTGAAGTTCAACGTGTTTTAGAACACTGCGCAAACGCAATCCACCATGTGCAGGAATTGTTTTTCTTTTGACCAAAACGCTACACTGCAATTCAGTCACGTCGTTGTTCCTGTATAA
>JGI24021J15306_10004278_pt1 | contig 16516 bp, 6 predicted proteins | sample Ectturendosymbi1_FD_15306 | JGI IMG/M metagenome (IMG submission 15306) | reverse complement strand
CAGTGTCCGTTTGATCGATGGCGTGTCAAGCCACAACGCTTTCGCATGTTACCTAGACTAGACCAAGTTAGGAATTAGCGCCCTACTCCGCAGTAGTGCTGCAACAAGTGTTACGTGTTAGCTAACAATAGTATTAAGAATGTGTCTGTAACCCTATGGTTCTGTCTTCACTGCAATTGCAAAAAGTTTCTGTAACCCTGTGATTTCGCCGGCTTCAATGTCTTGTACTACGTTCTGTATTGTCTGTCTTATCAACCTGCGTTCTGCAGAGTGTGTGTGTTCATAGTATGGACTTCGTGTCTGCTATAAACAAATAAATTAAATTTAGCAGTTCTACCTGATCTGCTTTGTATATTGTGCCCTCTCAAATAGTTTTGGTGTTTACTGCTGTGGCCTGGTAGAAAAATTTCGCATATTAGTTTTCTTGAGTTTTTTAAAGCTCTGAACAATCGCGAAACAAGCAACTGAAACCACTGGTCAGGACCACGGTTGTTATACTGTTGCTGCAACTGCTAATTGTGCTTCAGTTTTCTCCTAATAGATTTTGCAGCACCTAGGCCAACCAGAGGTTTTACGGTCGGTGAAGAAACGTTGTTAGTTTATTAGCAGCAACTTAATTGGCGTGCTATTTTTGAAAGAAGTTGAAGATGTTGCGCTAATGTCACACAAAGTTAATAGACCCTAGCATCTTTAGAATGAATGCCAAAAATGATCAGCAAAGCAGAAGTAATCTAAGCATGACACAAAGGCATTTGAGTGGCGTGGTCACGAATTGAAATAATTCGACACTCACGCCCTATTCAAGTTACAACTTTACCGTTTGAAAATGTGAAGCCAAGACAGGAAGTAATGGATAATTGCATGAAAGGTTAACAATCGATTTACTTGTTTTTGTCGAAATCTCTCAATGAGATCATTTTTAAAATCAAATCAAGATCGACGTTTAATTCTTTAGCCTGCGACTTGTAAAACAATTACCAGAAACCAGATTTATGTCAATGCTTGTCTGCACCAGTGCAAAATGAATAGTGAAAGTTTCACGCTACGATCAGATGACTTGAAACGCTCCGATGTCTCTGTTTTGGGGGAAGTTGGTTGGTCCTCTGCGAAGAGGTGCTGTAAACGTGATGGTCGCTACAACACAATGACAGCCTCCTACGACATGGAAACAGCAGCTCATTGTTTTCAACGATTTACTCGGGTTCGTGATAAATGCAAAACAAAGCTAGACTTGGTGCGTGTGGAGCTTCTGGTTTGCGCGTTGAGAGTAGCGTGGTGCATATTTGCATTGAGCACCTCCTGCAGGGTTAGGCCAAACTTGAATCTGTTGCCCCAAAGCAGGGTCACCAACCTTTTTTGAAACTGAGAGCTACTTCTTGGTACAGATTCATGCGAAGGGCTACCAGTTTGATACACACACTTTCGAAATAAAAAATTGATCAATTTGTCTTCAATTATGTTATCAATAAAAATTAAAGTACTCATCAATGTCAAGACACTAAACATGTTTATGCTATTGTCAGAACAAGCCCGCGGGCGACCTGGTGCCCGCGGGCACCATGTTGGTGACCTCTGTCCCAAAGCCAGCCAGCCTGATCGATGGCGAGTTTTTCTTGATGAACAGTTTCGTGTCAAGCAAGTCGCTGGCCACGCGCCGAAATGCAGGCTATTGACTGGAGAATACACAACTTGGGAACATATCTCAAATTGAAATTTACTCAGAATTATTTCATAAAAGCTTTTGCGTCTTCCATTAGTAGATTTATTACTATATGTCTCTTCAAACTTTTTGCAAAACTAGGCAAGCATAAACATATGAACTTTTGCCGCAAAAGTGGCGTAACAAACAACAACTTTGCACAAAAGAAACGTTAACCATTTTTGAACCGAAACGACGTAGCAAGGGTCAAACACTTTACTGCGGCCGGAATTGAAGTGGCCAACTCAGACGTCATTTAAGCAATCAAATTTATCACACCGTGTTGAAGCACAGTTAGCTTCACAGCAGTGAGTTATTTAGAATGTACACACAAAATTTAATGATGTTGAATGATCAGAAACGTTTAGATTTATCTTAACTTAGTGTTACAAATGCATTATTTCCTTCAACAAACGTCCTCTGAAGAATACAATGTTAAAATCACAATGATAACGTGATGTCCGCTTAGACCTTATCTCTTGAAAGGTTTCCACGAATTATACAGGAAATAAAATCAGCTGCAGATAAAAGCATTTAGGCTAATACGAAGAATGCGCTTTATTATCTACGCAATGATATAAGGACAACAGAAAGTGAAAACAATCGCAAAACAACTCATCCTAATTTTTATTGAACTATCAGATGTATGGTACATTCTGAAAAACTCCCGAATCCATTTATGGATGGGTTTGTTTCATTCAAAAATGAAAGCAGTGAATTTACTGAATATGAGTGAAAATAAAGTTTACGAAGCACGTTTAAAATTCTATGTTTCATCGTGTGAAAATAAGTAGGAAAAAACATTAACATCTTCAACGTTTAACCAAAAGAGAAGATTTATAAACTATTGCGTGATTTTTGACTTATGAAAGGCAGGGAAGCTTTATCATCCAAACTGCAACAAAAACGTTTTGATCACATTGCAAGAATCTTCATTTATCTTCAAAACAGCACGTAGTGTTGTGCAACTTTTATAGAAAAAATATAGTTTACTTGCTTTTAAAAATTTCTTTTGTTGAATATCTAATCGTATGAAAGAGTGTTTCGTATTACTTTCATAAAAAATGAAAAGCCCATTTCGAGGTATTTTTGTTTCTTTTCAGGCAAATCAATGCATTTCGAATCGAGTCACAAGCCCTTCGAGTCAGAGTGGAGTCATGGTTTGGTCGAGTCAGAGCTTGGTCACAAAAACTGCTGAGTCATTTTGAGTCATTGGCTTGCAACCTAGAGTCAAATAAAATGAAACATTTTCTGTATGTTGCTTTGTTTCTAAATACCAAAATGTTCACACCAAGTTGTTCCAAATAGCTTATATTTGACGCCAAAATTAATCATGCTCGCGTCAATTAAGCAAAAAAAGCTTATTTCTTTGTGTGTAAACTTGCTGTGTTGGTCAATAAGACGTTTAGAGATTTTGAAAAAATGCCTCTGGCTCGAGTTTCGAGTTATTAATTGTGAATCTTGTAGAGTCGAGCCATTCGGTAACCAACGTGAGTCGCATCGAGTCATCACAACATTGTTTCTAAACGTGATTCGACTCAAGTCGAGTCACTAAAATCCTGACTCGGGTCATTGATTCGAGTGTATAGAATCGCTGAATAGAAGTTTTGAACCTTAACGTATAATGTTATTTTTTACTTTTGTGTAATTTCGGTCAGTTTTTGTGTTTGGGTTAAATGTATTTTGGGTCTTATATCTGAGATAGTATTGCACTGCAAATAAAGAAAACGTTGTGTTTAGGCTTAGAGAAGCTATTGTATTAAAATCACTAATGAATTTGATCTAACAAACTCCTAACCCTCCATTACCTTCAATTTTATTTCTAAATGTAAGCTCAAAAATATCAATATTTTTGATCTAAAGAAATCTTTATATAGCAAATCGAAAAGAGCATCATCCTTTGTTTGTTGTTTTTTAGTTTGTTGAACTTGTTTCACTCAAGATTTTTCACACATGTAGAATATGATTTTTGGCGAAGGTCCTGGGTAAGCAACAACCTAACAGCCATAAGAACAAGGTCAGTGCCAGTGAACGACAACTAATACAATGTCACCCACTTCTTGAGTAATTTCCCCAACTACTGAAGGCATTTCGTAATGCAGCTACTTTGCTTCTGCCCTCAGTTAAACTTTTGGTCTCTTAAATCTTTTCTGGGACTTATTCTACACAAGCATGACCTCCTTGGTGTTAGTGGAAAACACTTATTAGTTGATCTTGTATCAAAACTTCAGTAATTCCTTTGCAATGCTAATTTCGCAGAGGCTGTTCAATCAACAATAATCATTTCATCACTGAGTCGCGTTTTGTGTTTCTGATATAGCCTCTTTTTTCACACTATTGATGAGTTAAAGCAATTTCCAACTTTCGAACTACAGTCGTATATTTTTTGTGACGAAAGCGGTTCACACAGTCACTAGATCATACAGCATTACGTAGAATATAAGGCAAAAGCTATAACATATTTTAGAGCAAAGTTCTACACAAGGAACAGCATTGGCTGGTTCCTTTCTTACAAAGGATTAGTGAAAAACTATGAGGTCATCTAGTCTACCAGCTCTGCAGTACGATTTTTCAGTACCATCATTAGTAATGAGTAGGGCATACAATTTTTTGACCTAAAGCTTAAAATTGTGACTTAATGCTTTACAAATTTTGACTTTATTTGACCTATCAATCTCCAGCATTTGCAACTGAAACGCGGAATACAAACTATATGTTAGAAATCAAACCGACAGTTTAAAAATATTTATTTTGTTGATATCAAACAAAAATCAAAACTTTGAAAGACCCAACGAAGCTAGAGGTAACAAACCATAGATGAAAATCAATCCAAACGCACAAGAGAAATATCCAGTGTGAATAAATCTCCTGAAGTCACTGAGAAGGTTCTACATTGTTAAACTTCAACATCAAGTGATACCACACCCGTACTTTCAATCGTCCAGTAGTGGGCAAAAACATTATTACGTCAGACGTCGCAAAAAAATCCAGTGCTATGTCAGAATTTCAAATGTCCATATCTGTTGTTGTGGCTTTAATACAATGAGAAAAGACCTGTGCTGCAAGAAATTTTGACATAACGAGAAATTTTGACCTAATAATTAAATTTGACTTTTTTGACCTAATAACGTTGGGTCGCTCATGGTATCGGCGTGACATTTGGTTTTTGGACGTTTCACATACTTTGAAAAAGCCAGAAAAACTTTGACTTCATTGACTTTTGGTTGCCCTAGTCATGAGAAAAGAAGACAAGATGATAAAATAAGATGAGTGCATGCCTATGTACACACAGTTATCATGATGACATTGATGAGATACAGTATATAATTTCATATGTGTGGAGGGAAAAAAGAAATGAAGTTAATGTGCATTTATTTGAGAATGCAAGTGATCATAAGAGACAAAAACAAGTTGGAAAAAATATCAAATGGCGGACATATACACAAGGTCGAAAATTGGCAAAGCGTTGTTCGAATGGGTTCAAGTCTGGATTCTGTTTCACGGCAAGGTGAGTTTTTTGTTTGACTGGTGCAGGAGTTCTACAATTTACCGCAGACAGTAACACAAAACGTTCATGCAAAGTCCTTAATAATTATGTTTATACTACGGATGATTCTAGCGTATAAAGTGGAATTACTTCGCACAAATGTAGCAAAAATTGGAAAATTACATCGCAAGTTACTTTTCGAGCCGAATTGTAGTTTTATTTCGCACATTTATTCAGCAGCGCAAAATAAGAAAGAGAAAGAAGTCTCAAATTTTCCGTAGAGCGACAGACGTCACAACGTTATACGTCATTCTCGTATGGACGCGGAATATTATTTTCTTTAAATTTAAATCCTGCTGGGAGCATCCCAACCATCTACAGTCACGAGCCACTACTGTTATAATTGTTTTTAAATATTTTATTAATGGCAAAGCACAGTTTTGCAACATTGGAACGCTGCAATTGGAACAAACTTAGTTTAAGTGAAACCAATAAGCTTTGTAATGAAATGTCCCCACAGGTCTGTGAACAAACAGGAATAAAAAGTAAAATATAAGAAATACCACACTTTCCCATATGTTTCTGTGAGCTCACAACAAGAATATGTGGAAGCAAATATGTAGTAAAATTGAAATACAAGAAAAATATGGAAACTCTAAATAACAACATTACAAGAAAAATGACATGATAAACGAAACGCTTCTGCTTTTAAAACTCAAATAATTCATATTTATCGAACGAGCATAAGACAGGTCCGTAGATGTCTGTTGGCTATATGTCTGTTTTTCTCCAGATTTGCCTGTAGTAGCTGTCTTCATTCCTTTTTGTTTCAGATTCTCAGACAGCATTGGCATCATTTCATCTCAGCTAAAGATTACTCATTCCATTTCGAATGCAACAGAAAAAAATCAAAGCCATTATGGCAAGGAATATTGCGAGGTAGGGTTTGTTCAAGCTAAAATACCATCCGCATGTCAGAATAAAAAATCCCAGCAACGAGTAAATGATTACCACAAGATTGCATTCCATGGTTTTAAATCACTTTTACATGCAAGGAAGTAGCACAACCTACGTAAAGTTCTTAACTCTCATGTAAAAAGTCTGTCAAATAAAACTTCAGTATTAAGCAACATTGCTTTGCAAAAACGAATCAACTGCCACAAAACATCATGTTCCATTGTAATGTTCTGGAAATTTAAACATTTGGAGAGGTGGAAACGTTTTCTGAAAATGTGCACAAGTAGATTCTTTACTCAATGCAAAAAGCAATTGTTTTGTGGTGTAGCACTTTCGCATTAAACGAATCTTTGCTGACGACATAAGCTGCTGTTTTTGAAACGTTCAAAATATGACTTCATCTGCATCTTTGTTCGCTGCTCGTTAAACAAGCGAAACAACTCTTGTTAAAAAATTTCAAAACTTTAAAATATTCAAGTAATTTTTCAATAATTGTGAAGTTTTCCTGACATCTGGAGATTTAACTTTCCCGAAAACATTTTCATGAAACCTCAGTTTTTAGCTAGTTTTGTTGTGGGTGGACAAAGCGACAGTTGGCTACAAACCAAAAGCGGCTATTTATATGTTTTGATCAACATCTACAAAGAAAATCACGTCAATTAACAGAAGCAATCTTTTGTGTGCAAAAATTGGGCACGGTAATTTATCTACCCTTTTGCAGAGCATGTATTTGGTGAAAGTGCAATATTAGTGTTCAATAACCATAGCACGGAAGGAAACAATGTAATATTTTTTAGTATAAACAGTGTTTGTAGTTAATACTTGCTAGACCCACATGAAATCCTTTCAGCTACAATCTGTTGTCAGACGGGGACGAGGCTTCTATGGCAGTTCCTCAAATAAGCAAACAAGATGCTGTACAGATCGCGGTTTCGATCTAGAGGGCATTGGGTCTAATGGCCTCAGATCCAGCGCCTTGGCTACGCTCAGGTATTAGCTAAGCACAGGAATCGCTCTGAAGTAACTTCTGTTACACATACAAATTTAGTCCATTTTCCTGGTTGATTAAATGCATCCGCAAACTAGACATATGCCTTCCATCTGTTTAAAAGAGACACTAGCTTAGGCACTTCGTACTAAGTTGTTATTCACCATTGTTATGCATAGATCTTACAACAATTGCTTGTCTAAACACTCTTGGATGCAATCGTCGAAAAAGAGCAACGGCCGTAAAAAATAAAATGATCTATCTTGAAAAAACAAACGTTTTTTGTCGCTTTCCGGACACTTGCTAAAGTATGCTGCTCAACACGAAGCTAGTGTGGACAGCGTGCCATGATAAGTGTAAAAGTCTGTAAGTGTTGAGTTTTAACCAATGTGATCTACAAATATGCTTGCAGTCATTTTAAAAATGCCGCAACTGTCAAACTTTTTACTCCTTTGTTTCTCCTTGTGGAAGTGGCATTGGGTATCGGGAAGAAACAAGCTCCAATCACCACAGTTTCATCCGTGAAAAAAGTGGCAAATCTGGGTGATGAGAAACACATGCAGTGCTGCAAAGTAACCGATAATGTTTCTAAAATGTGCAGAAGTGTAGCTGTGACAATATCTCTTGCAGAAAAATTCAGTGGCCTAACTTTGAATTGTTTTTCAACTACTGTACTTGTGTGGCAACAAAGTCTTGCAGCGTGAATCAACTTATGAACAAAAAACGTGCATTTACTCTCGCTATTATTCCTGGTTTAACGTCTTTCAAAACTCAAAATATTTTCCAGATTCATCACGTCTAGCTATAACAGACAGAGTTTTTATTTCACTACCTTGCTTCAATTAAAGTCAAATGCAAACTTTATCTTAGCTCATGCACATTGGCATTGCTGTGAGATATGGCTGCTTTCATAACTTTCACAAAATCAACGAGGCTGTTTAGGTAAAACATTTTTCCTATTGTCGCCAGAGATTGGCATTTAGCACTTTGAGATGTTAACGATGTTAACGCAAACCAGCACGTTCCCACTTGTTTCGAAGCATGACCTTTCAAATATGACGAAAGATCAGGAAACCGCCAACATTTTATGGTGTTTACTGTGAATGGCCCATCTCCGCTTTGTCTGTGCCCTGTGTCCAATGGAGTACACAGCGAGTATATAATGAAACAATTTCTTGACTTTTACTATGAATGGCCGGTAGCTATACCATCAGCCTGAGACGCTTGCGACGTAAATAACTGTAGCACAAAGCAGTTTCACAAGCAGTTTGTTATAATGTAGATGCATAGCGCTATAATGTAGCGTCTGACAAATCAACGTTGTAGCCCCTTGTGTAGTGCTAAAAAGAAGTGTGGCAACGTACTCCAAAAAACTAGCCATTTTCAACAGCATATTAAAAGCATTTTTTAATCAGTAGACTATGTAATGAAGTATTCACTTTCATTACAATGAAAACATGCACATTTTTAAGGTGCTACCCGAAAGATAGCTTGTCGTTTATTCATTTATGCGACGTCTGGAGCTACACAGAAAATCTGAGCAAAAATACACATGTTCGTGTCAGGTTACTGCCAACGAAGTGTGGGAACGCGTTCCCACACCCAAAAAAACGGCTTGCCGTTCCCATGTGTTCTCGCCCCACATCACCCCTGGTTGTAGTTAATCTCGCTAGAACGCCATGCAATTGTGACGCGAAAAAAGACCGCGAACGCACACGACAAGACTGGGAAAACTAAATCTTACATCAGCTTTTTGTATTTTTCATACGAAAATAATTATTACCTAACTGACGATGCATACCATCGATTGATATACGTCTTGTTACCACGGGCGTCGGAAAGATTTTTTCCAGGGAGGGCGCAATAGTGCATTTTTCCAAAAGTGTCCAAAAACATTTTCCAGGGGGCCAAAGCGGTGAAATTTCATTTTTATCTTTCGAAACTAAGAAAATGACATTTTTTGCTACAAACGTACGAGGAAAATGTCAAATTTCAAAATGTCGGTGGGGCGAGGCGCCCCTGACCCTCTTTTCCGACGCCTTCGCTTGTTACTATATCTCTTGCAAACCTTGAATCAGGGCCGGCCTTAGCAAGTGCGGGGCCCAATTGGAAACCCTTTTGAGGGGCCCCATTCAGCGGCGTGTGCAGAAATTTTGGAGGAGGGTCATTACGTCATAATGGTAGAAAGCACGAGTGAATGAGTGATGTGAAAGAGCGAGGCCCGAAGGGGTAATGCCACTCTAGGGGTGTCCGGAAGCATGCCACCCACTTTCATCTCTCCAGCACAGACTTTCCATGTCCGTTCCACGGACATCTTCGTATCACCCAATAAATCCATGAGTTACTACACTCAATACCTCCTCTCAGGCCAGGTACCTATCGCGGGTGCGGCAGGCCAATTGAACATTTTTAAGAGAAATTAACAACATACATGATATGATCAGCCAGCAAAGATAAGATGCCACAACTTAGCTACCAAACATCAACAAACGAAAGAGCGTGACAACAAGCCGCCCCTGGATTTTGCAACTTGGTATTTTCCTATTAACTTTTTAGTAGAAAAATGTTTGGCTCTTAATTTACAGTTGGTAAAATGAAAATGAAATTTCATGACTGTTAGCACAATACTGGAAAATGCGTTTAACCACCACCTGGCAAAATCCACTATTGCTCACCCCTGAAAAAAATTCTTTCCGACGCCCATGCTCCTTTGTGTGTAGATCAGGACTTCTCAAACTTTTTTGCACATGTCCAACTATCCATCAAACGCATCATTTTGCGACACCTCAGCTATGCTGGTGTATTAATGCTATTATACAAATAAGAGAGTGTTTTTCAGTTTTCAATTGACTAAATCATTTTGGAGCCGGAGCCAAAAGGTGTTGGATGTTGGAGCCAGATCTGCAGCCAAAAAGCTTAGATGTCTGGAGCTGGAGCCAGAGCCTGAAATTTGCATTCCGGATTCGTAGCCCTACTTTACGCTATTTGCAGTCTACGATACGGAAAATGCATTTGCTAAGATAAACCTATTTTTGTGCTTTAACATTAGCAAAGTTCCTCAGAATTTTGTCCAAGTTTAAGCCTCCGCGAATTTTGGATTCAATGGACACAGTCGCCAAACTATTTATGTGCTCTTGTTGGATTGATTTTCTCAAATAAGTTTGAATAACTTTTAGGTTGGGAAAACTCCTTTTTCCGGATGTCACAGTTATGGAGATGGTCCAGAAAATGCTGAGAGCAATAAACAAATTACGGAAAGAGGCTTACTTATCAGATCTCTACGAAGGGAAACGAATAACGCTATTAAAAGACCAACTGAACAACACACATTTTAAATTACGAACCAAACTTAACCTTCAGAAGACAAATGCCAGTAACTACTGAAACCGCAACAACTATCGATCGAACCGTATGTTGCAGCAACTATTAAACCTTGACCTGCCAAGTACGAAACGCTTATACTGAAACAGAAAACAGCTTCAAAACTCAAGCTTTCTCTGCAACTAGCTGGTACTAAAAAACTAGACCGCACATTATCGAAACACAATGACCACTGTTACGATTCCACAGAACGAATGCTGATGAAAGAGGGCGTTAAAACCGCGCAGTTCACTTTGGTTTTCGCTGGCAAAGGATCCCACGTTCAAAAATACTGCATGTGAGCCCCACGCTGGCACTAAAAAGTAGCTTCAATACAAAGTGTAAGTTTGTGCAGGTTAGTGCGCGTAGCGCGGGCCCCCCTTTGGCGCGGGGCCCGATTGGAAGCAATCAATTCAATCGGCTAAGGGCCGACCCTGACTAGAATAATGGGAATCTATTTCACGTAACTCTACTAATCCTCAGTCCTACAACGTGCAAGCAAAATTTACGACCGAAGTAGCAGAGAAAGCTAGCAAACTCTAGTCTAGACTACAATAAATAAATCAGTACCAAGTAACAACTGGGAAATGGGACTTCTCTCACAACTGTCTACACTAAAGCTGAGAAACCATCTGATTCCAGTTGAGGAGCAGCGAAAACACAGCTGGGAGCAACATGGCGCGGGTGACGCAACCATAGCGGACAGTTAGACACACAAGCAGAATGGCAGATTTGAGGTCGTAAGGTTGGCTGAGGGGCTCTATGAAGGGCCTGGTGATCGTTGAAAAGGGACACACGAAATACCTTGCAAAGCTATGAAAGTGGAGACCAGTCTGCTGGTTTTTCGAAAGCTTACTGCAAATCTAGGGCTTTTGAATTTTCTTTTTTAGGCTATTGGACTTTTAAATTTCAAAACATCGGCTAGATCCAGGTAGTTTGTTTGAATGTTGCTCATAATTTTATTCGTTTGTCTAGGCAAAATACTCGGGTAGATAGGGGAACTCAGCACAAAACCAGTAATAGAATAGTGCCCCAAAGGAACTACACCAATCAGCGCGTGCCATTCCTTCGGCCCCTCGTGAATTAAATGTACCCTACAGCAACACTTTGGAGAGCCCAGGATATTTTCTGTTTTGTTGCTGGATGTTCTCAAATGTGTTATGTGTCCAATTACGTTTCCACCCATCTACAGTGTGTTGGGGCAGCGCCTCTAGTGTACAAGGTTGTTGTTTTTCCTGGTCCTTTCATGGATCCAATGCCAATATNCAAATTGAACAGCAAATTGCGCAACCAAAAATATGACGAATCCAATCGGAAAAGAGGACTGGTTTGCATCTTGAAAGAAGCTACTAAAGTCGTCCACAGAAGCCACATAGATGTACATGAAATTATCTAGAAATATCCCATATAGCTGGAAATGACCGACAATTACAATAATTTAGCATCTGTTAGTCTGTACTTTGTCCCTATTCGTCGAGAAGTGTATTATTGATTATGTCTTAATTGATGGAGTACTATACTACTACCACCACTTATACAGTATCTGCTTTACTTCCTACATTCTTATGTTATTTGGTTGAAAATATTTTGCTGACAACCACCTTAGTCTTGCGTGGCAACTTTGTATACATTGATCAGTTTATTTGCCATTGTGTATTCATTTATTATAATTTCCACTGAAAGTTGGTTATTTTTTGCATGAAGGCCTTTTGCGTTGTATCTGCTTATTAGGTGAGCCATATGAAGCAATAAATCTCTCTCTCTCTTCATCTGCTGTCCTGCATGATCATTTGCTGTGTGCAATGCCATCAATCCTTTGCCTAAAGTCTTCGCTATATTTCTTGTAACTGAGTGCAAGAGTGGAGTACAGATCGATTGACCAAACTGAATAACAGGTCGTTTTTCTGTATGCATGTTTTGCAATATTTTTGGCACACAGCTTTCGATACATAGCATTCACAAATCGCCATCAACTTTGGCAAAAATAAGCTTTATAGAAAATTAGTTTTGAATTACAAGAAGCTGCTTTTTAATTTTCATCGCTCGTTGTTGCTTACTGTTTTGCTTTGGAAACAGTTACGAGCAGTGAGAAGACGTTGCTTTGTTACATTTGAGCTTGACTTCGATTAATTAGGCCTTCGAACGCATTGCCTATGGAACGTTTGCTTGTTTTTGGAAGGGTTTTGGCAGCCTCTAATTGTTTTGGATTGTGTAGCACAGCTTTTTCAAGTTGTCTTAAAATTGATTTATTTTTGGATAGCGGAGACGGTAAAGTTTCCTTAGAAACAAGCTTTCGCGTGTTGCAGTTTTCACAAACTGTGGTGCCAACCAGCTCTACGCTCTGCGATAGTATTGCATTCAACCCAAAAACAAACGCACTCCGAAGAACGCATTATCAAAATCATGCAGCACTGTCCAGTTACACTTCATCCAGGCAATTCAAAAAATTCGTCAAGCACACAGGAAATAAAAAACTCACCAAGCTTGTGCCAAACTTAAGGAAATGTATGGCATTTAAGCGTTCAAACAATATGTTAGATAACAAATGTAATGAAAAGATTTGCCTTTATTTTCGCGGTGTCTTATCGTTGTTCGCCACTGATTCTCGGTTTGTACTTTTTGCACTTAAGTGCAAAAAAACCCCTACTTTAACTAGAGCAGTGGTTTTCAATCTTTCTTGTGCCGCGACCCATTACAGCAAGCCACTGACCCCTAGACCCCCGTCTAAAATACGAACAAACCAAATGTAATACTGTTGTGTATAGAAAATATCTACTCGCGACACCTCCGAAAATGGTTCACGACCCGTCTGGAGGTCGCGGCCCTAGGTTGAAATCACTGAGTTAGAAGATGCCCTGTAGAACTTTATGTGCATGGTGCAAATCCAAGAGTGTCAGATCTGTTCATTCGTTCAAGCATTGATGCAAGGCAGGACGAAAAAGTCCTTTGTCACTACAGGCCGCAATGGAATGCCACCAAATGAGATAATTTGCCACTGAACACAACAGTTTCACTGAAATATAATTCAAGTTTTACCGAATATTTTTTGCAGGAAGAACAAGAATCACGAAATCCATCTGTTTCAAAGAGGACCTGAGTTTAGAGCGGAATGGGGACTATTTGCCGGCACTGTTTTGGCGTCAGCCATTTGGTTCTAGGCTGTTTTGGCGCTATAGCCTGTAGCGCTATCTGATTGATTGCTAGAACGCACAGGTCGCTGCATCTGAAACTGTGCGTTTTTCACCTTGCTCGGATGTTTTTCAAAAAGGCAACTGCTTTTTTAGCGAAGGCAACAAACGTTGTGCATTTGTCTTGAGATGAGATTGAACGTATTTATGTATTTTAATCCTTCAACGAAGTGCTTTTCTTAACATTGAAAAATCTTCCGTTAATTTTCACGCATAGCTTATAACATAAACGGCTGAGAATCTTCTTAGCAAAAGGGATAAGCGAAAGTTTTGCCACGATGGGCATATATACGTTTTTGATAAACGCAGCGAANATGACACATTACTACGGTTTTGGAGATGCCNATTGAAATACGAATGCAAATTCTCAATATCTNAAAACATTTTGATTCACTGGCACATACTTAGACAACTGCAAGGTNTATCTTACACGTACGATATGAATTAAANTTTTATCCTTGTTTTTGTCCATTTTCATTGTACACACTTGTTAATCTCGGCACTCGCGCCAAAACAGCTAGTTGAAGCTAGATGCCCAGGAGATGACGCATCGTGTCTCTCGGTGCAGTTCATTAGTGCGATCGCCTGTGTTCATCCCGACAAAGGTGTTGGTCGATTTCGCCGTGTTAAAAATTTATTAATTTCAGTTATGTGGTTTTCAGAAAGTTCAGCCAAAATTGCCTTACTTTTTCGGTCTTTTAGATGTTGATAAGCTTAAATTTGGCACTGTTCCTGCATGTTAGGATGTATTTATTTTTTTCTGAATTCTTTAACCTTGAAAAGATGTATCTGAACCTAATGCTTTTTGTCGAAATTTGATGAAATGAGAAGTCCAAACGACAACACCATTATTTTGTTGCGGTCGTCATTTTTACAGTAAGTTGCTCAACTAAACTTTTTGTCATTCAAAGCAACAGAAGAAAGACCAAACTCATCTGAATCTCACATTTTACTTTCACTGAACTTGCGCTCGCAAAAATCAGAATGATACTGGTTAACCTTATAATTTGCTTAAATGTTTTCCAGTTTTCCAAAAATTACGTCACGAGTTTTGACTGCACGTTTCATTTGCAAATTTGACAGCCGCTCCTTGGCGTTTTTCTTCAACAAGCTCTTCAGTAAGGACTTCGCCTTCGATGAGGTTTGCGCAAAAGCTTAAGTACAGTAACGCTATACATGATTGTATCAAGGCTTTTGGGCCCAAAGGCGATGTAAGGTGAGGTAATGTCAATTCAACATGTGGCCATTTTTGGAAAACAACTCTCTTCCATTGTTAGTATCACCGTGGACTACAAAGCAAAAGTGAAATGTGCACGTCAGTGTGGATTACAAAGAAAAATGTAAAATGCAAATTTTCGTTATAAGCACGATTGGGCAGGCACAACCTTTTTCGTGTTTGGAGAATATAGCTATCAAATGAGATAACAAAACTGAAAATCTCAAGCGGACGATTTGCTGTGGGAGTATATTTTTGTCGGTATAAGCAATAAACGTGTCTGATATCTTTTTAAAATTGAAATTACGTAAAGAGGACACCCCGCACAAAATATGAAATGCGCCGATATTCAAGATAAATTGTTTTAAGAAAAGGTTTTAGCAGGTTTTTCGAAAAGCGTTATTTCAATCATAAAAGCTAAGGATTTAGAAAGCTATTTTGAAAGGGTAACTATTACCATTACTTGCAACTGAAATGAAACTTTCTGTTAAGCCGCATTCGACAAAAAATAATATCCTGGTTAATGTGGTCGTTTCATAGCACCTTTCAGAGGTGTTTTGTGAGTGACATTGTCTGACACAATATAGCGGATTGCCATCTTGATAGCGTTTTAACTTTTTGTTGTTCTGTGACACGCAGGGGCGGATCCAGGGGGGTTGGGGCGATCGCCCCACCTTAAACCTACGAAAGAAAATTTATTTACTATAATTTGATACAATTTGGAGAACAACATTCGCGAGAAAGGACCATTTTGTCGCTCACTACTTTGTCACAGCAGTGTTGAGCATACTTCATCTCTCTTGCAAAAGCGAAGCTGTTATGAGACTTGACTACCAAATATTACGGAAATCGCGCCCGTAACTTTACTGGCTGGATCTGGCCCTAATGAAACGGATATTTGTATAGCTATTTATAAACATGCTATGTCCTTCACACTAGATATCCATTTCAAAATTGTCTGTATATCTTTCGGGAGATTTTACGCATCTCGTACATTAAGTTGACATACAGTAAAAGCAANTTGGGGTTGCGTGAACTGTAAAAAAGTCANATGAGTTTGGTNCACTTCAGTTTATTCAGGTCACAGTTCGTAAACTGCTGGACACGCTGCNTGCGTGCCAGCGAATATAAGTAAACATCATTTTTTCATGTAAGTATCAGTTTATTTGGGAACAACTACAAACAAACATCAAACCAAGCCACAGAAAACAAGCCACATAAGAACAGCGTTTATTTTGTTAGTAGTAAGAGAAGGCGATCAGGGTAGACATTGCACGGTTTTCAGTGGGTGCAGTCGGTGCACCCAGTGCAGCTGGGGTTTCCCCAGGGGTATACGGTGTCGTGGGGTTTTGCCCAACTTCCTTTTCCCGACCTATATTTTTTTTCGTAATCATATTTTTTTGTGATTTTGGTAATTTTTGGTATTTTTGATTTTTTTCAAGTGTTTGATATTTTTGTGTTTTTCAATGTTTTTTCCAGTTTTTCAATACCTCACCATGCTTTTGATTATTTTCATACTTTTGCGTTATGGTAATATTTTTCATATTTTCAAGTTATGATAATATCTTCATGCTTTTGATTGATTCCATATTTTAGAGATAACTTGTAACTTTGAGGTTTT
>JGI24021J15306_10004276_pt1 | contig 16518 bp, 13 predicted proteins | sample Ectturendosymbi1_FD_15306 | JGI IMG/M metagenome (IMG submission 15306) | reverse complement strand
CAATAAAATTTAGCTCACATAAAAAGTTTAGGTAGTGTCTCAACAACCAGCATTTCCAGTTTTCTGTTTCGAAGGACAAAAAGTACCGTATCCTGCATCCAGTTTTCTGCCAGATATAAAATTGAGTTGTAGAACATCTCACTAGCCTACTATCAACGTGACCGATTGGGAAGTGACNAGACAATCCTCAGTTCGAGTGACTCCTTTGTTGTATTTGTTTTTTTTATGTACTTACACAAGATTGTAAGTCAAAATTTTTGGACCCTTGTGATGTACATTTCGAAAAGCAGACAAGTGTTGATAATTAAGCTTTTGGACTAGGGTTAGGTTTAGCATTTTGGATTTTGTGTTACTGTTAGTGTTTCAAATTAGGGTTTATACTAAAGTAAGCATTTAGGGTTAGGGTTCAGTGTTAATGTCTAAGGTTAGGGTTTAGGATTAGCGTTTAATGTTGATGGCTAGGGTTTGCAATTAAGGTAAATGGTTAGGAAATAGGTTTAAAAAAATTATGGCCACCTTAATCCTTTGTCTGAGAAGCAACTGATATGTATTGCAGTGATCAGCCAATTCATTTGATACGTTTTTTTACTTTTTTTGCGAAAAATGGATACGGTCGTTTAGACACTGTCAAAAGTTCACATATTTCACGTTGGAGTTTGAGCAGGATTCGGAGTCCAAAACTTTAAAATGTGTCGGAGTATATTAAGCCGAAGCAGGAGCGGAGTCGGAGTCCAAAAATTTCAGACTCTGTACACCTCTGGTGAACAGAGATGTCAACCGCGCCGTGACCGCGTTCCGCGCACTGCGGTTTTGGAAAATTCTGCCGCGTACCAGCCGCGTGTCGCGTGACTTTTTGCTCAAGAGGCAAAATAAAGTAATAAAATAAAATACACTTTTTGCAAAATAAAATACACTTTTTGCTCAAGAGGCAAAATAAAATACGTGGTTTGACATGGGCGCATCAGGACTGTGTTGGACTGATGATTTTCAAAAATTTGCGGACAGGACTGGACTCGGACAGAAAATATTCACTGTCCGCTCATCTCTGTAAAATGGTGTCCAATGAGCTAAATGTGATGCCCAACGTTGTTTCAACACTTTTCTTGTAAGGTTATTGGTTCTAGGTCTTTGGTGAAAGTGTTTTTAGCTTTCATTTTACTTCTCTCCTGCACTCAGTCAATTCCACAAGTCTAGCCTTACCCGGCTGAAACACATATACCTTCTTGCCCTTCACATGCCCGAACAAAGACCAGAGATGAACACGGACTTGGATCATAATTTAAATATTGCCGCATTTTAGTATTTTTATGGGTTTGGATTTTATAATTCCTGCTGAACCAAATTTGGATTGGATTTGCATTTGATAATATAGCTTGCAAGTTCTTCACAACTTTCGGTTCAATTTCGGGACTGCAGATTACTGTATTGAAAAGTATATTTCAGTTGGGTTTCTCAATTCCGCCGGGATTGTACATTGTGTTTGTTCGAAATTTAAGCCTTGACTATGTCTACGACCAGTCATACATGTTTTCTTTTTTATGCGTCATGTCATCAAAATTACGAAATTATTCTGGCTTTCATTGATCCAGTCCCTTCCCTTCACTTATCATTGTTATACATAAGAAATACAATGTATTGACTCAATTCTCCCTCAGAAGTAGGTGGAAGTTGGAACATCTATATCCTTCTTCTGTCGTATACACACAGCTGACAGGTGGTGGGACTATGCAGTTAGGTCTAAAAGAAAGAATAGCGAAGATATTTGATCAGGTCTGTGTTGGTGGTGTTGGTGATGCTGCATGGAGAGACCAGAACAGTACAGTGATAGAGGATGTGACTGGCGGATTGGATGTTTCCGCACACACAGTTTATATTATCGGACTGGATTTTTAAAAACTTTACCGGATCAGATATGGATATCCAAACCTCACTGCATTCAAATGCTTAATCAGAGTTTTTCGGATATAAACAGGATTGGATCAAATATTTGGAGAGTAGGCCTACTACCGGATTAGGATTGGACCGGATTACATAATGACAATATTGGACTGGATTAGGATCGCAAAAATCTCCGATCCGTTCAACACTTGCTCTGAGCACGTTAAATGAGCATCCCCAAGTCAGACCCGCGAGGCGCTTTATCAAGGCAACTCGAGATGAGACTTTGTTTTTAAATTTCAGAATGTGGTCTTTGAAAGTGAGACTTCTGTCAAGAGCGATACCCAAGTATGTCAGATTGCTCTGTAATGATAGGAGCTTTCCAGGAGAGGATTCTACTATAAGTTGATACCTTGCATGATGGTTTCTGATGTGGAAAACTGAGCAGACAGTTTTGTTGGTGGAGAGCTTTAGGCGCCACTTGGATAGGTATTCTTGTACGGTGGTCACGTCTTCTGTTAAATTTTTTTCTGACTGACTGAAAGTGGGGGCTGAGAAGGTCAGTGCGACATCATCAGCATATATATATTTGGTAGATGAGGTATCGGGGAAGTAGTAAGTGCAAACATTGTACAAACTGGGAGCTAGTACCAACCCTTGGACGACCCAGTTTTAGAGGTTGTGCGCATGACTACTTTCTCCGTAATTGGTTGTATAAAGGATCTACAATACAGGAAGTTCATGATCAGATTTGTCGTTTTATTGCAGTGCAGTAGCTTTGACAGTTTCAAATTAAGTGCTTTGTGCCAGACAGTGTCGTATGCCGCTTTGAGGACGAGAAATACTGAGCCAACTACTTGTCGGTCGTGGAATGCCAGCTCGATGTTTTGAGTCAGGCGACAGACTTGGTCTACCATTGATCTGTACAAACACCTGCTTGTTCGGTTGGAAGTAGCGGGTCAATGATAGGGTTAATTCTGTGAAGGATACACTTTTCAAAAAGTTTGAATGAAGAGCATAACAGTGATATCGAACGGTAGCTCTCGGGGCTGGAACTTGTCTTGCAGGTTTCAAGATTGCAATTATTGCTGCTAGTTGCCACATTTTAGGAAAAACATTGTTGGCTAGACATGCATTTATAAAATAAAGCAGCCAGTTCAAAAGGGTTTCCCCACCGTTTGTGAGGAGTTCATTGGAAACACCACAACCACTCAGGACCAGGTGCTTTACGAGGCGCTCACAGTCAAAAAAATTGCATCGATATTCATCATGCGTCACTGAAGCAAAAAAACTGCAAACTATAACTTGATTTGTCAACCAGATGTTTGGAGATTTTGCAGAAATGACTCTGATCTAAGTCTCGAGTCATTGATTGCGACTCAAGTGGAGTCATTCGGTAAAAACGATTCATTCCGTAAAAAACGTGACTCGATCACTCGAGTCGAGTCATCACAACATCGTTTATCAACATTAATCCGTTCGAGTTACCAAAAATCGTGACTCTAGTAGATTTATCTATTCTAGTCACGCTATTACTGACCTGATATCAACAACAGGTCAGAAATTTCTGAGGTCAGAGATTAGGATTTGAAAAACATAAATCCGTTCACCACTGCGATTTACAGTCCGGATCCAATCCCAACCCATCAAAATTTGTTATATTCCGGATCCAGTGCCAGTCAAATCCAAGTCTAGTTCAGTGCTCATCTCTCGTGTCAGTAGAGGGATATTATGGATGAACTCTATTGATGCAGGTTGCTTTCCTATTAGTTTATTGTCCGGAATTACAATCTTTTAATTTGTGCTCGCCTCAGTAGCTCAAGACAGTAGAGATGAATGTAACAAATGGCTCCTGATGAGGGTCCTCACAGAAACGCTATAAGACCCTACACGAGGGGCGTAGCCTACTTCTGGAAGGCAGCATCAAGCAAATGCGGAAAAAAATATTTGCCCCTAACGCTATGACAATGTTGATCCTTATATGATTTTTTACTCATTTACCATTCAAAATCTTTACAGAAATAACCTATTCTATGTTTATTATGTTTGAATAAATGGTGATGATGCGTTTCACTGCAATGCTTGCCTTCAGTCAGTGGCGTGCATAGAGGGGGCGAACGGGGCGACCGTTGCACCCACAATGCTGTGTCGCCCGGCACCAACTAATCCATTAATGCCTACTGCACCTCATTAGGGTGCATAAAGTTTTGAAATATTTCTGAACTTTCTGTGGTCGACATTGTTTCATTTTTATGATGACACAAAGTGCTCTTGTATAGACTTAAATATAATGTTAACCAAACAGCATTTGCACACTTGTTGAAAACGCATAGCTTGATGAGAGTAGCAAGCAACAGCAAATATGGAAATTTCAAAGATCACAGTTCGTGATGGAGGGCTAAAATGTCTTCCTGATGTTTTTTTGCAAAACTAGTAGGATATGTGTTGTTTTGCAACAATTTTTCATCAACAATTTTGCAAATGTAACTCGCACGCCGTTTAAGTGGCCATTTTATTGTGCACCCTATTAGCGTGCAGTGAGCACGAACTGGTACATCTACATGTTGCAACTATAGCATTTACTGCTTTTGCTATGGGCACATAACGGGATGCGATTGACCACTAGTGAAGTCCTACACATGCTAGAGGAGAATTATATTTCCACTGAGACCCTACCAATGACGACCAACAGTCAGATGAAGACAGCCACTCTGAAATAACTGCTGATGAAATCGCCTTTCAAGTCCTCGACTTCTGACCAATACAGAATATATTATAAACTTAGGAAAGAAAATTATTAATACAGTGAGTTTGAAAATGTTGAGCATTTTCTTGACAATTCTGACATCGTTTGAGATGGACGGAGCTGTTGAGTCATACAATCAGTCCTGTCGCCACAGGGGGTTTTGGTGGGCTGAGCCCCACAAACAAAGTTCCAAGACCCCAAAGTCATTGATTTGCAAGCTCGAGTCAATGTCGAGGCACATGAAGTTTCACATTTTTTCTATGACATTTTTTATAATATTAATGGTGCCGAACATGCTATTAAATGGCACCCGATAAGCTAGAAAATGGTGCTCAACATGCTATGAAATGGCACCCGATAGGTTAGAAAATGGTGCCCAATGTTGTTTTAACAAGTCTGATTGCAGCTTGTTTATATCTAAGTTTTCTCAGTTTGAATTTTAGTTCACTTTCACTCTCAGTAATTTCAACACGTCTAGTCCAAACTTGATGCAAGTGTTGCAGTCTCTCAGTTAGCATTGTGTTGAATCTGCAATTCACCACAAACGGGATGTCAAATCGTGAGGAGCTGGGATGGATAAAGTGTGTCGCGTGAAAAAGCAACAAAAAGAAGAAGAGAGAAAAAGAAGACAAGGCTCAACATACCTCAGACAAATAAAACATAACACGCACATCATCGGACCTGGCTGGACTCTTGATAGCAATTGGCAAGATAGTTCAAAGAGAAAAGAGTGGGCAATCCAAAGACTTTGAGGAAGGAAAGTGATGTAGCAGTCACGCTAGCGCAACCGACGACCGCTACATATAAGCAAAGTTGGCCAAAGCAAGGAGAAAGGAAAGACCAAGCAAAGCGACACCTAAAAGTGCCTTCCATGCATATGGAAGTGAGAGCTCTCTTTGGCCGAAACGTCTGGCGCACTGAAGGCACCAACAACTGCCTAAGTTAGTGCCTTCGAGGTTTCTGGGTTCAAGCCCACCCTGAAGGTGTGCGAAAACAACCGGGTCACACACGCTTCACCAGGTTCACTCTTCTACTGCTGCTATGAATTCAACGTTATATGTGGCGTAATCACGCCGCCACATGGGCTTATTATGGTGCACGTACCGTAACATGGGGAAACTCCTCACAAATGAAAGATACACTATCGTGAGAAGTATATAAGTACAGCCGACCCAAGCAGTGAGAGTGATCATGGCATGTGATCTCTATTGCTGCTTGTCACAATATTTGGAACATCTTCAGTCCTTCCCTGCTGAAGTAAACACTTCAGGCTTAGGTTAGTAACAGTGGCATTAAACAAGATTTGGTTTTTGCATTTGGATCATATTTTGCAATATAGCTTTTGGACTGGATTTGAATCTGAAAAAGTTTAATCACTTTACTGGTATCTGAAAAAGACTCAAAGTCACGAGGCCCACTGCCATGATCAGGATATGCAAATACTACATTAAACCACGATAAGGTGTCAATATATTGTGCCCTGCTGGCCCCTCAGTGAAAGCAAAGCCTCAGGTCTACCTCTGTGCAAGTTGGGGACACTTGATCTTTAAAATGTAGCATAGAACGAATAGACAGGCAAAACATTCAATTTGCGCCAATCTTGGTCATCACTGAAGCAAAAAATGCTCATTTCTTTGTGTGCAAACAAAGTGGGTTTGTCCATCAGGAACTCAGAGATTTTGTAAATATGACCCTGACTCGAGTCTCGAGTTATTGACTGTGACTCAAGTCGAGTCATTCTGTGAGAAACGTGACTCGAGTCGAGTCGAGTCACCATTTTTCTCAATGTGACTCGAGTTGAGTCCGAGTCATTGACACGAGTCACGCTATCACTGGTATAGCTAATCAGTAATGAATGAAGAAACACATCAGAAGTATCCCTTTTTCAGAAAAGGACTTAATGATTTTGAAGCTGGGTGAATTACGTGTGGTTGTATTTGCACAGTTCGCAAAAAAGAGTGAAAAGACTATTGTGACTTTGTGGATATTGAGTACGAAAAACTTATTTCTTACGGCGTAACCAGGTGACTATCACTTTATCCAAGCTGGCCAAGGATGCTTCAGATGTACCCAGCTTGACATTCATACTTCATGTCCATCGACAAACCAACTATTGTTCTGAAACATTTTTTGGAAATTCTCTGAGCGAACTCTGTTTGACACGGTAGATGACAAAGTGGATGCCGATTTTGCGCATTGGACCTAAGGTAACCTGGCGCGATGACAACGCTGGAAACACTGCTCGTTTCTGCGACAAGGTAGGGCCCAGAGATGTTCGGACTCAAGTTTTTTCGAGTCCTATTCCAGTACTGATCCAAGAGGTAGGAATCCTGATCCGAATCCTGTTTGCAACACGACTGTGAAATCCAAACCCTGAAAAAATCCTGTTCACATGTTTGTCTAATCAATGTGCAACTATTAAAAATTTTTGTTTCTAAAAGGTATTGGCTTCAGGTCCGTCAGTGGACCTTCATATTTGAAAAGTTATTTATCCGTCACCTGTAACGTGACTGTAAATCACGATGAGTGTGTAGTAGAGTGCACTAGGTTGGGTATAAATGTACTAAACCTACACCAAAAGTATAAATCTGAACACAAAAGTTTGGAAACATTTGAAGAATGGAAAAAAGTGGTCCCTTGACAAGTGCAACCATTAGGCTGCTACCAAAATGAAAGGCGCCAAGGTGAGAGTCGAACCAAAACCATTCACACAGCAGACGTAGACACATTCGCTACACTGCCACAACGGTGCTGTTAAGTGACAAAGTCAGCATTTTATTTTAACCACATCACTCTCAGTGGATCTATAGCCACTTCCTTTCTGAAAGGCAAAGCTTTACCAAACACAGACTGGGAAAAATGAAGCCACACATAACCAATAATGGCACTAAAAGGCAGATCCAAAAAATGCAGTTGATGCAATGAAACGATGCTGAAAGCAATATTACCAATTCAACTTCTAATCACAAAACAACTTAATCTTTCTAGACTCTGACTTGCTACATCTACTAGTTACAGGAACTGATGATAGCCCTAACCGATAAGCTAATAAGCTCAACTGATATTGATGCACACTAAAATAGATATTACAGCAAAATAGGCACAGCAACTCCACATCTCTGACCTCGACAGCTCACAATTTACAAATGTAATTTGACATCACGTTGTATTGAGCCAGATGGTGGACTGATGGGATGTTATGGTGGTGGACTGGTGCCCTTCAGTGCACGACACGTCCGGTGTAACAGCGCCTTTATCACACATTGGCAATTGATATGAATTTCATTACATCTTTTAAATCTTTGCAAAAATTCTGTTTATGATTGTGTTGGCGTCAAATCACCCCCCAAAAAAATTGAAAATCCTGAACCTGATCCTGATCCGGAAACTTGAGTAAAACCGTAGTCCGGATCCGATCCGGTTTGTTCAAAATGTACTGAATCCTGCCCGACTCGAGTCCTGAATGCAGATCCAGTACACCTCTGGTAGGGCCAGAGTAAAGTTTGTGCTGTACTCGACAGAGTGTACAGGAGCCGGAGTATCGGAGTTGACTCCGTCAGGAGTTTTAACGAATTTCGAAAATATGAGTGGAGCCGGAGTTGATTTTTTAAAGGAAAAGCCGGAGTCATTTTTTGAATATGAGGTTAGTTTGCTTATTTAGTATTATTATTATTGCAGGTTGTTTTTCACAAAGGATGTTATAATGTAAAATTCAAATGTGAAATACTGCTTCACAGGAAGTCCTAAAATTTTAATACCACTTGAATGTAAATAAGGTTAGGTTGGTGAGTTTCATGTGTGTAAAGATTTGGACAATTTCTTGTTCATGGTGATACGTTGAAAATCTATTGTCCAATAAAATTTAGCTCACATAAGACGTTTAGGTAGTGTCTCAACAACCATTTCTATTTTTCCGTTTAGAAGGACAAAAAGTACCGTATCCCGCATCCAGTTTTCTGCCAGATATACTGTAAAACTGAGTTGGAGAAATTACTGTATCATTACTGTCAATATGGTCGAGTGGTAAGAGACTAGACAATTGTCAGTGCAAGTCACTCCTTTGTTGTATTTGATTTTTCATTTGATGTACTTACACAAGATTGTATGTCAAAATTTTTGGACCCATTGTGATGTACATTTCGAAAAGTAGACAAGGGTTTGCAAAGCATTTAGGATTAGGGATAGGTTTAGCAATTATGGTGAAGGTTTTGTGTTAGTGTTTAACGTTTAGTGTTAGGGTTCAGTGTTAGTGTCTAAGGTTAGGGTGTGAGGTTAGCGTTTAGTATTGAGAGCTGGGGTTTACGGTTGAGGTTAACGGTTAGGGTTTAGGGTTAAGGTATAGGGTTACAAAATATTAATAGCCACCTTAATCCTTTAATCAGAGAAAGAAGTGACATGTATGATGCAAAGAAGAGGTCACATATTTTGCAGAGCTTAGAAATTTCGTTTGAGACGATTTTTTAGTCTTTTTACAGCGAAAACCGGATACGGTCGTTTAGACACTGCCAAAAGTTTATAGCATTCACTTTGAAGTTCAAGCAGGAGTCGGAGTTCAAAACTTAAAAGTGCGTCGGAGTCGGAGTGGAGTCGGAGTATATTTTGCCGAAGCAGGATTGGAGTCAGAGTCAAACATTTCAGACTCAACGAAAAAGTCTAATATTTCAAAATTTCAGGAGTCAAAAATGTCAAAAATTTCAGTCAAAAATTTCAAATTTGAAAAATTTGGTATATCTTCAAAGTGCTTGGTATATAAATTTTTGATTTGGTATATATGAAAAATTTGGTATATGTTTGGTGTATTTGTGTCAGAGGGTTTAGTTGAGGTTTCAAACCAATTTATTTGGTTTATTACTAAGCGAAAACAGAGAAACCGATAGTGGTGTTGAAGCTATATAGTAAAGTTTNATGATTTTGCTTAACATGGGAGCAAGCATGCACTTTGGTAAGCGGAAAGCAAAATTGGAAGAGAGCTGAGAAGTTCTGAAAAAAATGAACTTAGCTCTAGGTATGCGCTTTTAGTCAGACAACGCATTCAAATGTGGGAAAGCTGCGTGGGAGTGGCAGATTAGCAAAAAGTGACTGATAGAGCTTACGTAACTTGCAAAGCAGTATTGTGCTGGTGCTGTGTATACCTTCTGCTAACTGTGCAAAAAGAAAATTGCTAGAAAGCATAATAATAATGCTGGACCACAAAATAAATTAAAATGTAGTGTGTTGGAAGGATGAATTTTCCAGTGGTCGAAAAATCTGTCACTGCTACAATTAAGAAAGTAGAAATTGAGGTTGCAGCATCTCTATCATGGCACTGCTCAACGGCAAATGTTAATCATCTACGTGAAACAATGAAAGGCATTAAAAAATAGCATTAAATTGTTAGTTTTTGTTACAGATATACATTTGGTGTATATTTGGTATATTTTTAGCCTAGATTTGGTATATTCGTTGTAAGAAGAGTTGGCAACATTGATTTCGCTATAAACCTAAAGTTTTAAACCTTAAACCTAACCCCTAAACCTAACCGCTAAACCTAAAGCCCAAACGTAAAGAAAAACGGAAAATATGAAGAGAAAAGTGTGGATACTTGTGCAACAACTACTACCAAATCGAAAGTCGTAAAGCTGAGAGCCGAACCGAAAAGCATTAGCATACGAGCCCTTAAACATATCTGTTAGGCTACGAGGTCGCTGCCGTCTGACTGATAAACTCAGCGTTTTATCCGAGCTGTGTCATGCCAGGCAGATCCGTAGTTTGTAGTTACTACCTTGATGCAGAAACGAGAAACGAGCAGTGTTTCCAGCGTTTTCATCACGCGAGGTTACCTTAAGCCAAATGCGCAAAATCGGCATCCATTTCATCATCTACCGTTGGAAACATTGAGACACTTGCAATCTTTTGTGTTTGCTTTTAATGAGCAAGTTCAAAATTTTGAGAAGTCAAAAACATCAATAGTTGAAAGTTTTATCGTGTTTCGCCACTGCGAAGGCAAGGATTCAAGAGAGGCAATCAGATATACAACATATCAAGCCAAGTTAAATCAGCACTAAGAAAATTCAGAGAAGGCAAGGAAAAGGACTGTGATTTATTCATGTCAGATGCATCTGTGTTGTACAAGTCTTGTGTTGCACATCTGGCTAAATGGACCACTTCATTTGTTGAATTTAAATGCTTTGAAAATGATGAACCGTGTGAGTAGTATCTGTTTGATTGAAACATTTCCATTGATGACGCTGAAGTAAATTGTTTGACCAATACCAAAACTTGCTTGAGTTCGTGCAAAAAGAGCATCAACCAAATACAATTTATTGTGAAATGATGGAACATGAAAGATGGGCAAAATATTTTTTTGCAATTTGCAATGCCATTGACTGCTTCGGAAAACTCATAAAGACTGAACAGTTTTACTTCAGCTTTATGGCACTTCACGCTAATGTGGAACAATTTTTTCCTTGATGCAGCCATAAACCTAAAAGAAAGAGAAATCTTTCTAATTGAACGACTTTCTACTCTATTAAAGCTGGTGCGCAATTTAAAACATCTCATGCAAGCAGTTTCATAATATGGTTAAAGGCGATTGTACGCTTTTAAGAAGCTTTAAAGAAACTGCAAAATATTCATGTACTAAATAGGACAAGCAAAGAAGTATTTTGTTTGCTTTGACTGAAACATCGCCTTACGGAGTCTTAACGAATTTCGAACTGAACACTGGACATCTTACTTCAATGCTCAAACCTTATCAATAGGACTATAAGCAGTGTTTTTTTTAAGCCGTTTTTGGGTGTCAAAATGACACCCTAAAATTTTGCAATGACACCCTAAATTCTGACAGCCCAGATATAGTTTTGCCTTGAATTGAAGTAAAATGATTTGAGATAAGTATGTTTTCCTGCACTTTGCTATACCAACAGACGGCTGCAATGTTATAGGTCGCAGAAGTTGGAAGTGAAAATCGTAAGTTTGGTATCTGTGCATTGTCATGCGCACTCCTTCGCTTCGGCCTCTTACTATACTGCCACCGATTTGTACAGTATGGTGTACAAAAGTGCGAAAGCACTTTAATGCAATTATGGAAGTGCTTTACTGTTTCACCGTTGCGATCGGCTTGCCTGGCGATGCATGAGACTACAATTAAGACAAACATTCGGCAATTGCAGCGCGCATGCAAAACAAGGTGGTTGTCGTGTGAGGCAGCAGTGAGAGCTGGGAGTGAAATTTTGGCTATTTGGGTCGCACTGAAGTAGCTGTCAGAAGATAAAAATGATGCAATATGTGTTGTTTTACTGCGACTTGTAAACACAAAAAACTTCAACATGGTGCCTTCCTTTTGTCAACATTAGCACCTCACCTGACAGAACTGAGCAAAGTTTTTCAGGCGGGATGTTTTGACTTTGAACAGATGAAAACTTTCGTAGAACTGTACATCAATAAGCTCTCTGATGCCGCTGTTAAATCCGAGCTTAAAGCTAATTGCGAAAAGTTTGATAGTGAATTAGGGGAACGTGGAACGCTGGATGGTTTGGGTGACTCGTGTGTGTCAAGTGGCACGGCGTTTTCGAAGGGTGCAGAAAGTTTAGCAAATTGATCTTCCCCATACACAAAAAGGTGTGAATGAACCAACTACTAGGGCATCTCTTTGCTAAGCCTCCCAGGAAGAGTGTATGCCAAGATTCTGCGAAAATAATTGAACCAAAGCTGGATGATACCCAGTGNNGTTTTTGTCGCGGCCATAGGATTACAGAACAAATTTCCACTCTCCAACAAATTTTCGAAAAATCCTGGGAGCATGCCAAAGACTTATAGACATGTTTTGTCGACCTGGGCAAAGTCAATGGCCGGGTTCCTCGTGAAAAGCTTTGGGGGTGTTATGGGAGTACGGTGTTGACGGGTACCTCTTGCTGGCCGTCAACTATCTGTATTCCTGTTCAGAAAGTTGTGACCATGTCGACGGAGTTAACTTACAACCGTTCAGCGTTGGTGTTGGACTCCGACAATGGTGTGTGCTGTCACCACTCCTCTTCATATTCTATACAGGGGCGTAACGAGGTTGGATGGGGCTATAGGCGTAGCCAGTGGGGCTAAAAGGGCCATGCCCCCCAAAAAATTTTGGAAAACATAGTCATTTTGTGCTTTGAGAGGCGTTTTCCAAACAAAATAGTGTTATTCGCCTAAAATCAAACATTTTGCCCCTCCAAATTTTTGGGCTGGCTCCGCCACTGGATGGGGCCCGGGGCAACAAGCAAGTTTGGCGCCCCCATGTTTGAAACTGAGGTATTCGGAAGGAAATGTACTGTTCTCAAGAAAGTACTTGTGACATCATTGGGACATTTCGGCGTCCCTCACTGTAACGTTCGCAGAATCGTTGCGTGTCTTTGCTTGCCTGTAGCCCTGGCGTGACGTTTTTCCCTAATTGTGTTAATTGCGGTGACTAGGCCTCGAGTAATTGACGGGCCCCTTTTTTGTGTAATTCCGCATACCTTGGCGAATGTTGTTTTTTCCGAGTGATTGGAATGGGGAAGCGGGTCAGTATACGAAGGGAGGACAGAGAGGTGGTCCTTTAGTTTTGGAAGACGTATAGGTCTTTGCAGCGCAAGGCTGATATAGCATAAGGCTATTTATAATACAGGACATAATGTCCTCACAGCACAAGGCTGGGTTTCATAATTTTCGCTAAATACGTTTTGTTGCCGCGTTTGTTGGCAAAGTTTGTGGGCTCGACGAATTGAAGTAACGTGAATTAACAACTTTTGTGGCTGTCTGTTTTCTTGATGTGGACCTGTCAGTCAGGAAGCTACACTCACAGTGATTTGGCGCCCCCATAGTCATTCGGCGCCCGTGGAATTGCGGTCCCTCGTTACGCCTCTGAGTCTATACTAGGGTTCTCCACACTACGGCCCACGGGCCAAATCTGACCTGGGAAGCCATTTCACCCGCCGCAAAACACATTTTGCCAATAATGAAAAAATAATAAATTTACAAAAAATGTGTTGATTTGGTAGAATGTAACATATCCCGAAAAAATCACATTACGCAAGACGTCTGGCCCTCGAACTGTTGTGCAATAGCTTATGTGGTCTCTTCCAAAAATTTTGAAGAGCCCTGGTTTATATGAAATGGATAACAGTCACAGACGCGTCGACATGGGCGTCACTGTTGGGAACTGCGGGATGTACCGTTTGCTTTTTGCGGACGAATTGGTGAGCTTTATTGCTCCGTGGTGACGGAACCGGAGCTTTCAAAGAACGCAAAGCTTTCAGTTTTTAAATCGGTATTTGTTCCGATCCTCACCTGTGGTCATGGATCTTAGGTGACGACTGAAAGAATACTGTCAAAAGAACAAACGCCAAAGGTGGGATATTTGCGAAGAGTTTGCGGTGTGACACTTCGTGATAAGGAGCACAGGTCTGAAATCCGTAAAACCCGGGGTGTCAAGCCAGAGATTCCAGCTATATTAGTTCGGCCATGTATCCAGAATGTCCCAGGAAAGAATGGCCATGTATCCAGTCTGTCCCAGGAAAGAAAGAATGGCGACCTAAGTCCTTCAGGCTACAGTCTACACCCACGGGAAAGCGGCCCAAAGTTTATCCAAGGACCAGGTGGCCTTACTACATCTCCGACCTTGGTGTGGAGCCAGCAGAACTATATGAGATTGCTATTGATCGTGAGGTATTTCGGGTCCTCCTAGGGCTGCTGCCGCCGCGACTCTACCCTAAGAAAAAGCGGGCACGAAAATGAGTGAATGAATGAGTGTGTAGGCCTACATTGAACATTTCTATTTATGAAATTGTCTTCGTTTGTTTGCCAAAAGTGAATGTCGTATATATATGTGTGTATTTGGACGGAAACTTGCGTTTCTGTGAAAATGAGTTAAAAGTATCAGACAGAGAATGGAAAATGGTGTTGACACCCTAAAGCTCCACCACGACACCCTTTTGAAAACCTTTAAAAAAACACTGCCATAAGTGATAGTCGAAAATTGTCTTCCTTTTTTGCGATGAAAATATGGCAGCCCTATTGAGCTTATTAATGTATAAACGTGAACAGAAGAAAGGGGAATCAAGGACGTAGGCAGGTGGGGGGTTGGGGTTAACCCCCCACATGAGCTTAATATTTACAAAAACTTTATTATCTGCGCAAAGGAGATTAACTGTTTTCGCATACATTTTGCTTGTTAATTTGTCGACTTAATGCAAATACCACGGAATGACTTTGCATGCAAATTTCACGGAACATTGTGAATGGGCCAAGAAGTAATAATTAGGCTATGGTTGGAATCTGGTTTATCGTCTGCGTCCAGAAACTACCTCACCACTTTTTGTAGACCTTTCGTCCACTACGTATGTTTAAGATTGTGTTCAACGCTAGTTCACTTTATCTGAAACAGTTGTCTTTACGTTGTCTGCTATTGCTGATCAGCGCAAGCGCTGACCCCATTGGCCACATTACCAATTTCTGTAGCATGATAAAACTGTTGCACGAGCTCAAAAACAGCAGTTGTTAACATACAAGCATTCAGGCATTTGATAATGTCTCAACAGGGAAAAAAGAAAACTGAAAGTTTTCTGGACTTCTGTAAATAACAAAAAATAGAAAGTTATCTTGCGTACTTCATGCGCATTCTCATTTCTTGTTGTTGTGGTTAAAAATAACCCCAACATGTTAACACATGAAAGGCGATAATGTATGGAAAGAAAAATACTCCTCTGACACTTTGATAGGCAGAGAAATAATTGCTCGAATTTACAACCAAAATAACAAGGAGTGGCAATAACCATTTCATGTTAAATTGGGTTTATTAGTGCTTTGTATTTGTTGTGAACTTTTATGTTGATATTGCGCATTATGAGGAAGAAGATATAATGACAGGAACCCTAAGTAGGGAGAAAAGCAATTTATAAATCCATTACGGAGCGCTATAGAATAGAAATAATATGAAACAAAGCATAAGAAAAGCGGACGTAAAAAACATGGAACTACAATACATGCCACCTGAAGCTAACGAAATTGTGCCTGATCTGTCAATTGGAACTCAGCACAACTTGACAAATGATGATCATGAACTGATTGAAAGCTTTTTGGACGTATAATAAGAGAAAATAACGAAAATACAAAAGTTGTTCACGTATCATAGTATAATTAAGTATAAACAAAAGTCTTGCTATGTATTATGAATAAGAACAATAAGCGAATGTGTTGTTTAACCGAATATGGAAAAATCCAAAGTAAAAGCGTAAGGAGAATGGACTGTGGCAAAGCTACTGTGGCAAAGCTACTGTGGCAAAGCTACTGTGGCAAAGCCACACGAGTAAAATTATAAGAGTCTTGTGTGCGTAAAGCCCCGGATTTTGATTGATTTCAGTTCAGATGTGTTTTGGTAGCCGAAGAGCGAACTTGGGGATGCCTGGTGATCTCGTGATCCAGGAGCGCCTCGTAGCTCGGAAATAAGCCGACTTTCTAGGCACGAAAGTTTGGGCAAGGGTTTGATGTAGTCAGAAGTGTATGCTGTTCTTATAGTCAGATACTGTTGAATGATGCTCCGTAAAACTGTAAGTAACAAAGTTCTGTTGAAATTTTATTGTAGACTTTGTAAATATTGTGGCATGCTAGATTCAATTTAGAAACAGAGTCCTGTCAAAATTTTCTAGTGTTTAATACTTTATCAAATTCTGAATGATTTTAAATTCAAAAAGGAAACAGAGTTCTGCCCAAATTTTTCATGATTTTGTACTTAGAAAAATTCTGAAATAAAGGGGGGTCATATCGTAATGTCCTTTTGCGTATGTACACTTTATTATAACATATGTGTCGTTGGTTCGATGTCATGAGTGTAATAAACCTGTAACCCCGTTTAAATGGGTACAATGGTCCTGTCACCAGCAGCTAGGGTTGGTGATATTGAC
>JGI24021J15306_10004274_pt1 | contig 16519 bp, 11 predicted proteins | sample Ectturendosymbi1_FD_15306 | JGI IMG/M metagenome (IMG submission 15306) | reverse complement strand
GGGTCGTTGAGGGCTTATCAAATTTAGAATAAAATTGCTTAAACATGCTGACAAAAGTTAATGACGTCATAGTTCAGTGCTTGTGGCGTCACAGTTGGCAATTCAAATCACCAAATGTTTTACATTTTTTGACGTGCACTTGTTCCCGCCACTTTGAAAATAGTTCCGGCACCCATGCGTAGGCTACCAGTAAAGCAAATGTTTCGCACTTGGATGAAAACATTGCTGCATTGTGGGTATAAATATCTTTTGAATTTGTTGGTCACCCTTGTCGTGACATCCAACACAAAAGGTTAAATGTACAAGCTATCTTTTATTCCTAGTCAAGTCATTGTGCTTTGAGTTATAGGACAATATACAACTAAGTCAATAAAGTTCGGATGGAAAGCCTGTTTACTAATGGTTGAATACAGTCTTGCAAAACTACCCATCCTTAAACTAAGTCTCCACAATAATGCTGCTGTTTGTCTTCGGCAAAAACTTCGCAGAGGTTTGCCAGAAAATGTAACTTTCTAACATTATAGGCTACGCTTGCATCTTCAAATTTTACGCTGTCTGTTTCTGAATACGTGACAACCAACGCTACAGTAAAGCCAATTAGCCAACGTTTTTGCACGAAACAAATCACGGCTGTGCTGTGGTCTCTCACGTGTGCAGCCGTTAAACTTCACTGTTTCAAGACCGTGACATTTCTTGTAGTAAACCACACTAGATAAATGTCGGACAGAGGCAGATAACAATCTTTTGCGATCTCTAGAAACTTGTAAAATGCTAAAGACCATTTTTGAAGTAAAAATTTATAAAAATATCAGAGTCAGTGACACCACACCGAACTCTGTTTTAACATCAAGATAGCTTTGTGTAACATCTAACATGAAAAACTCTTCACACGAAACGTGACAATCGTCACATTTAATTTTGAAACCTCTCCAAATACAAAACCTACGAGAAAAAGTGGGGGGACATGGCGTATTATAGCCCCCCGTCTAAAAAGTGGGGGGGCACGTCCCTTGTGTCCCCCACCAAATTGCGCCCATGTCTAGAGGGAATCGAAAAGATTCCGAAAAACAAAAGTGTGTTTCAGAACGCACTTTAGTTTGAGCAGCGCCAAGGAAATCAAGCGAGAGAGAGATGGTAGAGCAAGTGGACGACTGCAAGTGTCACGATCAAGTTCAAATACTTTTAAAATCTGCAGATTAAATTCAATCCTGCACTGCTCCGAACTCAAAATTTCCGAAAAATGTGGCAGAGTATTAATGGATTGATCAAAGGATACCAAAGGGTTTAGAAGTGTTCTGCTAACTTTAAGCAATGTGATGCATTCGGATAATGATGAAGAGAGTTTGTACGCCTGTTGCTGCACACAGAAGGTGGCTGTCATAGGGTGTCACAGATACAGTATCTCGGCTGTCACAGTCCACAGATATCTTCACGAAGTTCAATGAAGTTAATTTGCAATTGCAGGGGAATGATGTTAACCTCATTAAAGCCAAATCAGCAATCTCCACGTTCTTGTCCAAGTTTAATGCTGTTCAAACGAAATCGAGCCGTCATGAACTCAAATAGTTTTCAAATCATGAACTCTAACAGTTTCCAACTGCTAAATGAGTTAATTTACTAAATTTAGTTTGATAGTGAAATGCATCTTTGCGCTCATTTTGGTTTTAATCATTTTCAAGCATATTAAATATACAACACGAAAAAATTGTGTTAACATGTGTGGTAGGCATGGTCGGGGGACGATAGAAATTTGTTTGTCAGAAAAGGGGGCGCTGGCCAAAAATGAATGGGAAACACTAGTCTAGATGTTGGGTTGCACCTCTTCCAGTGTGCATAGTGTTATTCCTTGCCTTTGTTCGTTACCAACAGAACCATCGGCAGAAGGTCTTTAATTGAGACTTTACATTTGTGCAGGGGGGTTGACATTCTAAAATGTGACGAAAAGTCCATTGATCTACAGTATTTCACATTGGAAAGCTTGGAGCTTAGTTTCGGGGGGCTAAGCCCATCAAAGCCCCGTGGCGACTGAAGTGGTTACCATCAGACGTCTGTTTTGAAAACTGTTCTACCAAACCACGTCAGGTGGGACATAGGCTTTTTGGATGCTCAGCAAAGATTACTACGTCTTCCGTTCGACGGTAATTGCGCTGAACAACTTTGTTCAGTACAGCCATTGCCAAGTTGTACAACCATTTCGATCGCCCTTTTTAATAAAAGCCTTAACCAGTTTTTTTAAGGAAAATGTTAGGTACCCACTATGGACCTGTAGGGACCCGATTACAATTTTCGCTGATTCTAGGGACACGATTTTCAATTCTAGGGACCCGAATCGGGTACCTAAAACACCTTAAAAACACCCTGCCTTAACCACAATCATACCCTAGCAACCTTTTCTAAGCTTTTCTTGTTGAAATGAATTTTTCTATGACTGCAAATGTTAAGTATACCGTTGAACAAAGGAAATTTTTACGAAACTGACGCTGCCTACCGGCAGGCTCTGATTCACTCCACTTGAGTTCAAACCGACAATCTGAGCTCAAAGTTACCCACGCAAACACACCAACTGCACCACCCCGCTTGAAGAACGTCATTTTCCGACACCATTAGGTGATGCAGAAAAACAGCAGTTGTATTGAAACTGAGCAACGTTACCTTTGCAGAGTTTTTCACTTCAAACGCCAAAATTTAATGTTGGTAAGCCCACCTAATGACTACGCTAAAGCTTATTATGGCACTTATTGAAAATATCCCACTGAACGTTAAAAAAATAGCATGAAATGTGCCAAGAAATGTTTTTTTTATAATTTTGGCGACGGCAATTAGCGGCATGCCGACACCTGAAATATGCTTCTTACCGGGGCAGTTGAAGCGAACGCTCTTGCCCAAGGAGCGCTACGGCGATTCACGCAGTGTCGGTGAATCGGACACACAACCTTCCAGTTGAGAGCGGGCACTCTTCCACTAAACTATCGCCGCCCGCGAAATCTTCATCGCCAATGCCTAGGTGTCAGGTGACGTTATGATGTGCAGTGGGGGCGTTACTGAGGAATCAACGATACGAGATAAAAGATTTAACTAGCCTTTACTATTTACCGTGATATCATGCAAAGCCTTTCTAATTAGATTTTGAGCGGAGGGGCCATATAAGCCGCGAAAATACGGAGCCCTAACGTTTGCTAGTATGCCGTCGAATGTCATCTCCTTCCCATTCAAAGGACTTTTGACTGGGATGGCGGAAATGGCTTTGTCTGGCGAGGAAGGTGTAGGCACTGGGGCGCTATTGCACCGCAAGTAAATGTGTTAATATAGTCCTAATTTCAAGACAAACACTGCACGGGGCAATTCAGCACATTGGATTTGACCCAGACTTTTGAGTAAACATTTCATCAATTTTCTCACTCCACAGTCCACAGCCATAGTGTTTTTTAGGCTAGCCTACCAGTCTAACGCTTCTAAACACAAAATTTGAAAATAGTTGGAACTTTTATAACTTCAAAAAAATTGTTTTAGAATAATGACGAACATGTAGAGATTTTAAACTCCTTTCAAAAATTTATTTTTAATCAGCAAAGTACCGCCCGGGGCGGTACAAAGCTTCCAGTGTTTCATCTCTTCTACCACATGGTTTTACGCCAAGAGGGATCAAAAGCATTTTGTATAATTCAAAAATTCATCATCACGCCAAAGCTGCCAAACATTTGTAAATAATGCGAAACTGTGTTTCATTAGTTATGATGGAGTTGTCGTTGTGGAACTCTATACCGCAATTATAAGTCTGACAGCAGATATACATACATCAAAGTCCTGCCGTGAACTAACACTGAAAAATGTAAGCCCTAAATATGTAATACAAGCATCAATAGTATGTAATTGTGTAAGTTAAGCAAACATTTTTAATTAAAAGTTGAATATTTTTGCGGGATCAGATATTTTAGTACCACTTTGTTGGCCGTGCCACAGCTAATATTTTTAAATATGTTAGGATCAAAATATAGGCAAAATTAGTAAATTATAAAGTCAAAATTTTAAGTCTTTAGGTCAAAAGATATTGGTTGCCCTAAAACAAATCTCTGTGAGATCACCCATCGCCTACATCACAACGCTAGGTAGCATTAATGTCAAAATTAGGCGAAGCGCCAAGCCTTTGACTGCCCTTCTTCGTCAGACATTTGCCACAGAATTTGGTTTTCTTCAGCATTAAAAGGGTTTTAGCAAACCCAGCACTATTTCGATGCATTGCAAAACTTTGAAATCGTTGGTCTCAGTTTTGATAGAAAACAGTTTGATTTGTGCTGATGTAGCAGATAGGTCTCATGTTTACGGGCGGCATGCCCTGTTATGTTTGCGCATGAGTTAAACTCAATTCCACTGAGTGAAAGTAAGAAGCTAATACGTACCCCGCGGATAATAACGGCCCGGTCGTTTATCTTCTAATAAGTGCGCCCTGTGTTTCTAGGATATTAAAACTTAGTGTTTTTCTCCACACTGGAAATTGTTTTTGTCCAGCAAGTATTTCAAAACAAATGTACATTAATACTATTCTCAAAACAAATTTACAGTTTTAGTAATTTGAATGATTGAAGTTGTTGTCCTCTGTGTATTTTTTTTGTTTTTATACCTTCCTGCGCACATCCATTTTTACGGACAAAATTATAAACCATAGTTTTTTTGTACTTTATCACTTATTTTTTTATTTTTTCATACTGTGTTAACACTTTTGACCAGTTAGACCAGATACACACCTTTGTTTACATAGGTACGCTTTATTCATCTGCAATTTTTCCTCACCATGCTCTGTGTTTGTTTGCTTGTTTTTCTAACTGTGTGTTTTCTATTTCCAACTGTTGTTTTGTAGCACTTGCCAAAAAGTAATAAACAGAGTTGGCTGGCTAATGACGACCATGGTTTTTCACTAATCCAAACGGAGACAGTGACAATCTTTGTTTACACTGATCGATTAACTTGCAATTGTGTTTTTGTTTATTCTACTCTCCACTGGCAATCGGCTACCTCTATGCACGATCGTTTTTGTATTGTTTTTCGTTGTTAGCTGAGTCACATGAAGCAATAAACAATCAATAAGGTGCATACACGGTAGCTTCCGTGAAAATAACTTTTCGCAGCAACACTGGCCTATGCTTAGTTTTAACTGTAATTGTCTTACATTTTTGATATCAGTAGAATGTTCTTTGCATGGTTTTACTCTTAGTTGCATTTCAACGAAACCTTTCGAAAATCGTATGTGAAAATGAAAAAATCAGAGTGATGGTCTTCCATAGAGGCTTATTATCGAGTTATGAAAACGTCGGACTAAATTACCATGGTATTTTTCATCTTCATGTTATTTGGTGTGCGGAAATGTACGTCCAGTGATTTCTCAAATCAGTCCACATATTCCTGTTAACTCTAGACATGTGTTGATAACAGTGGTAGTTGCAGTAAATTTTATTTCTAAATACGTTTACCTGAAAAAAATTTCCAGATTTTAGATAACTATAACTTTCATAAACATTTGTTCGGCCCTTCAAACAAATAATAAACAGCAAAAATTTTCAAAAACTTGAAACCTCTAAATCTTGATCCCGTGTTTACTTTAAAGTTTAACATCAAAATATTTTGTGTTTTCTTTAAAATGCTACAGCAAAAAGGAATGTACACCAGACTGCATGAACAGCGCAGACGGCCATTTTTTCCTTCTGCAGTCCATTAAGCTCACGGCAGAAATTGACGCCTGTTGACATTGGAGGTAGGATTGCCAGATGGCCGGTATTTCACCGGCCTGGCCAGTAGTTTACTGCTAATTTAGCAGAAGGCGGTAAGAAGCTGGAATTTTAAAAAAGATTGCCTGAAGCTGATAATTTTAAAATAAATAATTTGCAAGAACTGCAAAAACAACTAACGCAGAACTTCTCAAATAATAATGACTCTGGTAGTGAATCTTGTTAGGACAATTCCTTCAGAGCATTCATATAAGGGCGAATTGTTACTTGTGCCTTAACAACACTCAGTGCAGGCCCGCAACCAGCTTTGCAGCACAAGGAGGGGCGAAGAGTTTTCTCATGGGGGCCCAATTGTTTAAACAATGTCCAGTGGTTTTAAATTATATCCAACACATTATCCCAGGGGGGTGAAAAATTTTCTAGGGGGCTTCTCCCCACATGCAACCCCTAGTTACGGGCCTGACTCAGTGTCTCTTCGTTTTACATCCACCTTTGTTTAGTCATAATTAGCATCTTCTGTCATCCTAAACTTGATCTCTTTTGGCAATTAACCGCGTAACCGGCGTAGGTGGGTTTGTTGCCTAAACTACCACCGTAGGCCATTGCAAGCAGAATGCAGGAAGATCATAGAAATGGACATGACGACAGTGAAATTGTAGAGACTAGCGAACCTTTCACAATCACGCGAGCTGTATTGAACGGACACATTTCGTCAGTGGACCATCAGGCCCATAACCAGGGGAGCTTCGCCCCCCTAGAAAATTTTTCACATCCCTGGGAAAATGTGTTGGACATAGTTTAAAAATATTGGACATAGTCCAAAAAATTCGGGCCCTGTTCGCCCCTCCTGGTGTCCCAAGCTGGTTACGAGCCCGGGACTATAACTGGTTCAAGCAAGGGCCAGCGAATCAACCCGGGTCCGGGAGGTCATCTCTCAGCCAGTCTTAGTGGTCCAGAAGATAGTGAGAAATTTTTTGAAGAGCTTCAGGTGAGCTAGAAAATGTTTGTTACAAACTAAAGTAAATGTAGCATGCAAGAAATCAGTAGTTGTGTTACGGTGTTGATACAGGCAATACTACCGAAGAAAAGCAAATACCATCAAATCATACGGAAAGATTTTCACTTCAGAAATTGATATACAAAATGTATAATTGGAATTTTACTCAGTGCATTATTTTTTAAAGTTTAAGAAAACTCCTCCGTTCACATTAAACACTGCAGTTATCATTTTCCATTTAAAGTAGGTTAATTTGGTAATTCTTAGCATAGGGTTATAGACTATGCTCACAAAGCGTACGTTTGCACACTGTGTGAAACATTTTCAAACCAACTATTGTAGGAGCTTCATGAAATTGTAAAGAAAATAACACGAAAAATAAATGCATTGCCAAAAAGCATTCTTTTTTAAAATTCCTATTCGAAAATCCCGTGCCATTAAAAATGCGCGCTTACGGATGCAGCCTAGATAACTTTTGACAAAATGGCCGGTATTTTTGCAACACATCTGATAACCCTAATCGGAGGTGAGGAATAATATCAAAGTCCATATTCAGTTACTACCAAAAACAAAAGAAACGTCATGAAGAGTGAAGACTGAACAGCCGCCTTTTCCCTGGGCTACAGTTCACAAAGGAAAGATATTTTATTAAAATATCATAAAACAGTCGAAATGGGCATATTTCAATCCTCTTTGCGTAAAATTACGAAGCTTTAGTCAACTGATTTAAATAGAGCAAACATTGACCACAATAAAATCAACACACAGCACTGAATTTAGATACGCCATATTTTTTTTTTGCTGTAGCTGACCCAAAGGTGAACGAGAAGCTTTACTTGTTTGTCCGAGGACTCTCAAGTCATGAAACAGTATGTTTCCAAACGGTGCGTCGCTCTTCCGCTGCACCTGCGTGTTGAAGTTTACACTTAAGCTCGTGGAAGACCACACTAAAAATATTCATTTGTGAACAATTTTGCCCATTGTCACTCAAATGCTGTCTGAGTGCGTTTTTTTGTTTTTCCATAGTTGCAGATGCATCAGAGTGATAAGCGTGAAGTAAGTCCAGCTTCGAGCGTTGCTTGAAGAAAAAACATAGCACCGTTTTGCCCGAACTACAAAGAAAAACATTAACAACGCGTTTTTGTTCGTTCTTTAATACGCATTTGAGATTGAAACATGCTTGTTTAGATTGTCTTGTAAACCTTTGCCTCAATGTCAATCACAATTACAGCAGTAATCGCGGGTGCCAGGTGTGTGTTTGCACTGCACGTCACAGCTGCGTCCACTGAAAACGCCCAGTCAACAGGTTAGACACGCAAGCTGAAGGGTGCTATGCAGTGACACTGTTTGTATGAGATGACTCAAATATTTTGCAAATTGACAATTGCAAAAATTATTTTCTGGGTTTGGTGAATACCCAGTGCGAGGTTGCTGATCCGAATCTCAAGAAACAGAACACTCGGGTTGAAACGATAGTGTACAAAGCAATGTCGAGTTTGCCCAACCTTGAGGGTGTGAAGCTGATTATGCCTAGTTTGCGCTGCAGCAACAGTGTCGGTTTCATCGTAACCAACAGGATGGTAATTGATGCGCGAAACATATAGTTTCAGGTTCGTGGCGGCGGTGAATGCCTGCTAGTTGTTCTTGGCTCTCACATTTGGCATGTTGTGAAAACCTTCGTGACAGTTGACAGCGCATTCATTTCGTTTTATTCCGATCCTGTGAATATCAGATTTCATCATATTTCTCATGGCTGTTGCCAAGGCTCTTTTTGGTGTAAATAACTAATTGCGTTTTCAACTCAAAGAAACAAATTTTGCTCGGGTTGTTGGCAGTGCATGATCAATTTTCAGGTCAACTATTGAATGCTTTTACTTTATTTCTTTGCTTGAGTTGAGCTGTTGCTATTAATGGAACCACGCGCTGAAACAACCTTCCTGAAACCAAGCGAAATTCGATTTTCGCAAAAGGAGATTCCCAGCAAGTTTTCCGACTTCGGCGATATTAACCAAGCCATCCTTCGCTACACCCTTCACCCGAGGCTCATAAATACAGTACCTCCCATATCTGTGTCGAACAGGAACGACGGGGAATGGTATACGGAAAACAATCGCCGCTTGTACATGTTTCGTGCCATGGAAAAACTCGGAGTTCTCCAAAGAATTCAGGTGAATTGATCTCTAAAATTTCGTTTAACTCTGGAGTATGGAGTTTTTGTGGGGTCTGGCATATTTAGGCCTCACTATAAAATGCTACGAGCAGAATCTATATTTTTAAGTCACTTTCTACCTATACCGCATGCAATGCTTTTGAAGACGGCAAAGGAGTTGATCGACATTGCAGTTTGATACCTTGCTCAAATTACGAAATGTATCGACGTCAAAATAATGAGTATGGTGCCAAGGAATAAGTGTGACGCTCACAGGCATTCATTTCAACATGTTGTGTTACTTTTTCGTACCGTCTGCTCTATGGTAATTTTCAGGTAGAAACCAAGGTTTGGGAACATGGTTACCTGTTGTTTGATAGCAACTTGTTTGCATGACTGTTGTCATGGACAACGAAACGGGGGGCAGGGGAGGAACTTGGACCCCCTGGCTTTTGAAATGTCATATTTTGCTATTAACTTTTTGCTACAAAAATGTTTTTCTATTAGTTTCACAGTGATAAAATGAAATTTCACCGCTGTTTCCCCCCTGGAAAAAATCGTTTCGGCCACCCCTTAGAAAAATCGACTATTGGCCTCCCATCGGGAACAAATCCTTCCCACGCCCATGATTGTTATGACCCGTGTCCTTCAGCTCCTAAAAACTAGCGCCACGGGTTATCTTCTCACGCGGCCCTGACGTGGAAAGTAAAGCATATATGAGCTAAAAAGGACTGTGTTTGCCAAAGCAAAGTGACGCCACCCTGGAAATAGAGATAAAGCACTAACAGATTCACATTAAGATCCATACTAGGCAACTCTGTCCTTCTACGAAGATTTATTGGCATCGCAAGGTGCACAGTGCAAATACTCTTGACGTTAATTCAACGTATGATAGTTTACCCTTTAAGGTGGAGTTCTAGTCATTTGATTAAAGGTTTGTCCAACAAAGCAGACTGACACCATCGGAAACAAAACCAAGATTGACAGAAGCAAAACCTCACCAATCATTGAAATGCTGCCATCGATCATAGACCGCTGTAAATCAAACTTCAAGTAAATAAGAGTAGATTCTTGTTAAACGCCAACATCAATGGATTCTTCAAACATATGCAAAGATTTATTTTGCGTCAGACTCATGGTCCGTATAACAAGGGTATACGAATAACACGATAACACAAAAATAGCTAGTCATAGCGCAGTACAGGGAAGGTGTTAGTTAGATGATGAACACAGACAACACATGGAGATACCAAACAATGAAACAAGGCACCAGCTATAACTACATTTACTCAATATCAAATGGTAATCTGGTAGTGGGAAAAAAAATGAAGACATTTTAGCGTCGACGGGGAGGATGCTCACAGATGCATGTAAACTGTTTTGATCAAGGTTTCAAATGATTTTTGCAAAACATTTTTTATAAAAAAACATTTGCTCACGAATGTTTTCCACACTAAACAATAAGGAATTTTTTTTAATTCAAATTTTAAAAACGCGTAGGTTTATAACCAGTTTATTAAATTACAGTATATTTTGTGGGCATCTCATTTTCAGTTGGTGAATGGTCTGATGTATTGTCGAAAAACGCGATATTTGTGAGGTGCTATATTGCAGCAAATCCCAGAGCATTTAACAGAACAGAATTTTTAGGTGCTTTGATTTCTTGGTGAAAAGATAGATTCTGGTAAAGTTTGGCGAAAAAACATTATTCAAAGAGTAAGTTTTTGATATTGGATCTCTTTTTATTGAATTGCGAAATAAACTGTATACAAACTGTTTCATTATACACTTAAAAAAGAAAATCTGTCGTCAATAGATACAATTTATAATTCACTCTAGGTAAACGTTCTTCATCGTCCAATAATTGCCTGCTGTGTGGAAGAAGGCTGTCACATCAGGATTCGGGGAAAGGAGAAGACTTTACCACATTGCAACTGCGCAAACTCGTGAGCAAATGTGAAAGAGAAATCCTTCATGATCATGACATTTCACAACTGCTTCATCCTTGACAGTTGCAACATGCACCATATACTCTTTTTCAAAATATATTGTATTCACTCATTCGTAATTATGCACTTTACTTTCAAACTTTTTAAAGAGTCAGCCATGATACGACTAGTTTCATTATTTAATTGTTTAAGCATTTAACATAAATTTTTAACATGACTTTTTCATTAAACATAAATGTTTAGCATGTAATTTCAAAGACGCTCCCATGAGTGCGTTTGGCAACCTTACGAACGAAATACTGCTTGCGCATTCTAACAAGCCTCCGTTAGAATCATATAGCGGCGGAATACTGTCAATGTCGGCTTGTTGCGTTGCTCACTTGGCGTCAGACAGTTTTCCAGTTTAAGTGAAAGCAATTATACAGGAGCGACGTATTTTACAGTTTTTAATTGCCGCAGCTTGTGTTTTGACTTATCCCTTGTAAGTTTATTCTTACATTCGCCTGCTTTCTTTGCTCCTGCTTTGGCCTTTCAACGTTTCATCTGTAAGCACTGCTTGCAGATTCCAGGGCAGAGGATGCGCAGTGTTTCGTAAAATCGATCTCCTATTTTTTAAAAAGTTGCAGGTAGATTCACTTGTGTCGCCTTTGTGGAAACTAGTGGGTTGGTTTCTTTATGAAATTTCTGTCTACCCTGAACTTGAACTACCAGAGATTTTTTCATGCCCTTTACTTGGGTCTAGTTCAACCTGTGGTAGAGGAGTTCGCTGACCGTAAAATTTTATCCGCAATACCAAATAACGGAGCAACTCGCCCATTGTTTGGCGATCAGGACTTCTGTTGTCCAATTTTGTGACGTTGACATTGCTACGTGGTAGCGAATACTTGATGGTGCTATTATTAACTATGCACAGTAACACTGTTTAAAGTCAAGTGGTTAAATGCACACGCAAAAGAAAGCGTTAGGAACGTTGCTCAAGCAATCTTGCGCGTCTTCTCCGAGTTAAGCAATTAATGTCGTTCACGCCTGTTCAAGTGTTTGTTGAACAACATTTGAAATTGGAAAAGAAGGGTCACTTCAAAGAGCCTTTTTGTCGCTTANAACAAGCTGGAAATGTAGAATGATCCGGCGCTTGANTGATTTGATAGTGTTTTGACTTTCCGTGTTGNAAACAGTGGTAAAGCTGAACGATGCTGATGCGAGCTTCAGTAAATGCTTGCATCTCACGTTAGCTTCTTTCTCCCTTTGATGTTGGGTGTTTGCCGCACGGTTTGTTACATATTGGCCTGTTCATTGTTTGCCTGTTTGCTTGCTGTGTACACGGTAGGACGGAACCAAACAGTCTGAAACCGAAAAGCGCGAAATCCACGCAACGTTCGGTGCTCTGTGTTGGCATTGCTTCGATCAACAGACGTAATGTTCCGGAAAGAAACTTCGCTTGAACTAAATTGGTGTTGTCACAACCTTACACGTCTTGCTCTTTTGCGATTATGGCTTTTATGTTTTTGCGCAAAACTGACGAAGATAAAGGTCACTTCGGCGTTTTGCCTGTGATGCTCTGTGGTCATTGAACCTTCATTGCGAGAGTGACTCACATCATCTGCGTTAACAGCAACTGCTATAAAAGCTCGCAGTGATAACGCTATGTCCGAATGTCATAATCGATGGCAGTTTAACTGCTTACTTAGTTATGTTTGACCAATTTACTCGCCGATCAACACCCAATCCATGCATTTCAATTTCAAGGAATGTGTCAGAAAACGTCGCGTAAATCTGTTCCCAAACAAGGCTTACGGGAATGTCGTTGTAGTTGGTGAATTTTTGTTTTTAAGGTGCATAGTTGAAACACTGACATTTGTCAATATGCAGTGGAATTTTATGTCAGAAAAACGTCATAATCGTCAGTCTGTTTGCGCCAAACTGGGAACTCGGTTCCCCTGTAAAATATTTGGGGCGAACGAAGTTAGCCACAGAATAAACCATTGGGTGCACAACGGCTTTTTCGTATGCAGTAGAGCAAACAGATTGGTAATCTTTGCATTGTGTTACTGTCCAGTGTCCATGGGTATATCGTGCGAAACGTGTGTTCTTTTCTAAACAAAGTAAATCGTCTTGTTCTCTAAACTTGCTGTTTCTGCTGTCTGCGCTTTAGAAAAATAAATCGCGAAAAGATGATGACGCCAAGAGTTTTAATGCACAGCGATGTTTTGTCCACTACTGTACCAGAGTCGCTGCCTGTTACATGGGACGGAAAGTCGCAAAACAGAAATCGTTCAAAATGCATTTTTCAACATTTTGAATTGAAAACTTTGCCAACCGAATATTTCTGCCTTAAAGCGTACCCTATAATTGTAATTGGGCACACTCGAAGGACAAACCTCACTTGATTAGTAATTGTGTTGCGCCAAAGTATCGGAGATATTTTGTTATATTTGTCAAAATTCTGAGCAGTAAAAAATCTTGTCTCCAGCATGTATAGATTTTGTTGCAGCAAAAGCATTTCCACAAAATTACTAACTTGCACATTTCAGCTAAAGTCCCAGAATACCGTGGGGCTGGTTGTTACTGTAACAACAAGAAGGTTGCAACAAATCATGCTAAAAATGCTTCTTGTCCCATAACTACGCACAAAACCATCTGCTGGCAAGCAATCCTATTTTTCCACAAACTTTACTTCTTCAACCTGAAAAGGCATGCTTCCAACCAGGCCCGGGCCGGATTAAATGAGTGCAAGGCCCCGGGCAAAGTCGTGACCGCCGGTACTCCTAAACGCTTTGCGCAACTGCGTAGCGTTACACATGCCCTCGTTTCAACTTTTCCCAAACAACTGTCAAAAATGTCAAAACTGATACGATTTCGCAGCTTACAGAGGCGGCTGGGGTCATGCCAAAAGGCAGCGGTGTGCGATCATCTCAAGTTGTTTAAACAGAAAGTTGTATCACAACAAAATCGACTGTTGTGTTACGGTGACACTATACAACAACTTTTTGCGAAAGAGTCCACCGACTTTTGGACTGCGTGAAAAACAAGCCGATCAACAAAGTCGAAAAATACTGCAGCATGGTGGTCAGCGACCGAGTTTGCTAGGAAAGTTTGGGGGGATATTCTGATATATTTTGGGAACCATAGCCCAGGTGTCTCCCTGGCTACGCCTGAGAGTAGGATTTAAATTGACTTAATTATGCTCAAATATTGTGATAATAAATTCAAATTTGGTCAGTTCCGAAACAGAACCACTAAACCACATAGGTCAAATCAAAAACACACCACAAAATCTTTTGGTAAATACTAGCAGTAACAACCGTGTTCTGTATATTGCAAGGTACAGACCAGCGCAGGAATTCGACTCACATGAACATAACACGAATCAGTCATATGATTGAGCGACGTTTATGTACACACTGATTCGGTTAATTCTAATTAACCAACACACTTATCAACAATCATAATTCAGTTCATTTCATTATAATTCAGTTTACATAGTGAATCTGCACCTTGTATTTATATATAATCCGGTGATAATGTCCATTTTTCACATTTATTCTCTGGCTTTATGCTGGGGTTTCAAACAGCAATGTAACCATGAAATTTGTACAACTACATTATTTTTTATCACAAAATATTGGGTGGGCAAACGTTATTGCGTCCCTCCTGTCCAAAAGTTAGGGAGGACATGTCCGCCCTTTAAACTCGCTCCCATGGGCGTAGCCAGGGGGCCAAAGGGGCCATAGCCCCCCAAACGTTTGGAAAACATAGTCATTTTGTGTTTGAGAGGCGTTTTTCCAAACAAAATAGAGTTATTCGCCTAAAATCAAACATTTTGCCTGCCCCAAATTTTTGGGCTGGCTACGCCACTGGTCGCTCCCTGATGGTGGCAACTAGAAACTGCTGCTTGGCCAACAAGAGTTAGTGAATGCGCAGAGCACAGCACATATATTGCCTCACTGCAGTGTTGCAAGATGTGCGCCTACATTCCGTGGCACTCTGCACTCATGTTACGTGCGTCATCATACGATGGCAATCGACTATTCTTGGTATTTATTCCGTTACTCTCAAACCATTTTAGTAGACTTTTTGAAAGTTGTTTTCCTGCAAGTCTAAACATCACCATTACATGAACGCAACATTCTACATGCCCTGTAGGAAGAACGTATCTAACTACACGGGAGTCGGAAGGGGGCAGAGGGGCCTTGGATTTTGAAATTTGTCATTTTCGTATTACATTGTTAGGGAAAAAAGGTTGTTTTCTTAGTTCCGAGAAGGAAAAATGAAAATTCACTATTTTTTCCCCCACCTGGAAAAAATCCTTTCGACGCCCATGTCTAACTGCAGCACGCAAGTTGATTGGCATGCGAAACGTCAGGTGAAGAATTGACAGACACTGAAAAAACTCATCACTGATACGATCCATGTATTTTCCAGAAGCTCAGTTAACACGTTGCATGTATTTTTTGATAAATGACATGTGTGACCTTTTCCCTTGCGGGCATATGTGCTGATATGGTTTGCGAGAGAAGGGTCAAACTTTGAAATAAGCTCTAGCACTCCAAGAAAGAGACCGATGTGAAGAGAACCAACCATTTCGTTAGTTCCGCAAAATTTCAAGCCACGTTCAGACAAAGCCGAACTGTCCCTGCAACAGGCAGAAGAATAGGGCGCCAATAGTTTCGGCGTTCACTCACTGCCTTTAACCCTTTCAGGCATAGGTGGCGGAGCCAGGGGCGGCATGGGCTTAGGCCCCCCACTATTTTTTCTGGGGGGCCTGGCCCTCCAGTTTTAAATTTCGAATTTTACCTAAATACGTTTGAGTAACACAATTAGGATTGGGTCCATTGTTAAAGTAAATCGTTTACTTTAGCAGAATTTTGGCAGCATTGTGGCAACATCATTTGTAAGACATTATTTGTAATATGGCAGTGAAAATAGAAGGATTTCGTAAATGTTTGGCAGAATACCGTGCACAATTTGATCACCTTTCTCGGGTTTGCTTACCGCATTGGTGTTGTCGAACAGTATTGTCAGATGGTGTAACACTACACCATTTTTTACAAAGATGGTGTACATTTACATGCATGTTTGTAGAAAAAATATCATGCCATTCCATCGAAAAATTCTTGTAATTTTGTGTAATTTTCAAGCGTTTCAACGCCATTCTAAATTCTAAATAGTAAAACTTTACTGAATCCTATACGCAAAATGAAATATTTGACAGATCAACTTCAACTGTGTTTTTGTTTTTGCATTAGCAACACCAAATAGCTATATTTTATTTTTACATTGCTACTTTACAACTTGCTACACGGTCTTATAGCCCGAGCCTTCGATTACGATAGTTGAAGAACGCGAGCTTGCTTTGTATATCTGTGCCACCATCTACGGTCCCAATTCACGAAGTTGTTTACTCGGGCTATTTTGGGCCTTATCACTGTTCACATATTCGCGCCATGGGCGCAATTTAGTTGTTAAATGTGGGGGGACAGTTTGGTGCGAAACCAATACAGTCCTCGGGTCGATGCAGAAGTGACGTTTTATATATACAGATTACCAATCTTATTTCTAGAGGTGTTTTGAGAGCAACACTAATTACGCGTTGTGTTGTCCTTTCATATGATTTACATATTAATATACTTAAATTTGTTGTTGGACACGGTACTGTAGTTCAGCCTGTTTCCATTAATATCGTATTTGGATGTAAACAAGCACA
>JGI24021J15306_10004272_pt1 | contig 16528 bp, 11 predicted proteins | sample Ectturendosymbi1_FD_15306 | JGI IMG/M metagenome (IMG submission 15306) | reverse complement strand
ATCTGTGGAACCAGAAACCAAATTTCAGGCTCCGGCTCCACCATCTAAAAGTTTTTGGCACTGGCTCCAGCCATTCAAAATTGCCTGGGCTCCAGCTCCACTGCCCTGCTCCTGACTCTGACCCCTTAGCATAAAGTGAATGAAGTTTGGCTGTCAACACTTTTGTAGCAACTAGCACTCAATGGAAATTGTGGTACACAGCAAGAATTCTGTTTCAAGAAAATTTCAAAAGAAATTGTACCGTTTCAACAGGAATACCCAAATTAGAGTGTGATGTAAAAAATGATCCGATTGGACTTCCGGAGTCAGAGTCGGACAAAAAATGCGACCCCGGCTCCTGGTGTTGTTAGGAATTCGACTCCACCCAAAAGCCTGCGACTCTGCAACCCTGATTTCCAGCACGGTGACCAGTTTTATTTTCTCCTAAACTTTGCAGGTTAGATTGTGCTGTACTTTGCAATTCATCAGTGCTTATTAAGAGTACAAAAGATATAAGAAATCAGAAGCTTTCAGGTATTTTTGAAAAGCCAAAGGTGGATTTCTTGCTAGAAGCCATGCTATTTCTTCGAACAAAGGGCTTTTAAACACATCTTGTCATTTGTGTTAATGCACATGTGTGCAAGTTAGAAAAAACACATGAGAAACGTAATCGACTATGTGTTTTGCACTCTTCGCATGGTTTGCCCGGGCTGAGCTGTTAGCAGGAATCGTCAAGACTGCCACAGGCAAGGAGTGCAAAACATTTGGTCGATGAAGACTGGACATTAGCTTTGCCAGATTAGTAGATCTCCAGAGACTGAAAAATGTGAAGGTAGATCCTATGTCAGTGAAGGTTGGGCACCCCTGGTCTAAATGCTCGGACACAAATGTAGTTTTCCAGGCACACGTTTTCTTGGTTCCAGTTATAAGAACTCACCAAAGGGCCTCAAAAATTAACAGCAAAACCAGCGACTGCATTTCAAGAATTTCTTTATACTCGGTATTACCGCTACCTTCAGTTACGTTTCTGCTAGTAACTGTTCTCTGAATCGTCTGAGCCTGTGATGTTTTTTCGCTGATTTTCTCATAGTAAGAGGGCTGGTTGTAAAAAAACACCAGATTAACCTGCTCAAATAAGTTTGGTATATTCTTTTACTTTTGTGTGCTGTACTTGATCTATTTCATTTTCCATTCAACTTGATGCTCACCAAGACACTTGAAAATATAAATGTGTGAAAAAGAACCGGAGCCATGCCATGAAAAAGGAGAGCGCCGGAGCTACACTCATGAAAACAAGGAGCTCCGGAGCTGTGCTATTTTTACGACGGCTCCGCATCCGCAGGCCCTGGATTTGATTTAACCCCATTTTTCATGTTTTTACAGAAAAGAATGGACATGAAGGAGGATTTCAGTGGAGTTTTAGATGAGACTGTAAGTTATATGAAGTGCTTGAATGAGTGACAGTCCGTGGCCTAACTAGTTAACTATTGTTATCACTGATAAATCTGTTCAGATTTAGCAGGTTTTAGTGTTAAGTGTGTCCTACAGCATTTTTTTACGAACGGCGTCCCATACGGTTTATCCGTGCAATATCTAGTGAACGATGTGTGTGCACTGTGCGTCATAGTTCAAGGCCTACTGGGGATGCAACCGAGGCCATGACTTAGTCAAAAAGCTGAGACCGAGACGTGAATGTTTGAGACTTGGAATCGGAAAATTTATCGGTTTCGTTGGGAATTGTCCTAAATTTTTGGAAAAAAACTGTCATCAACGCTTGGGGACTTGATATTCTTCGAGTTTTCTTCATATTTGTCAATTTTTTCGTTTTCTTTCTGAAAACAAAACTAAGAAGAAACAGGATGAACTGCTAAGAGCGTTACAAAGCCATGTTGGTAGATAAAGTGCGGGAGGAGGCGAAACCTGATTTCATCGAACGTCCCTTATTAGCGCGTCCAATGGAACGTTGGTGTGATGCCACGCACACACGTACTCCCAGAATTGTGTTTCAACCCGCCGCGCAATTCGCCCGCTTCTTTCGTTCACTTTGCTCGTAATTTATTTTCGCAGTTGCATTCCATTCTTTCGGACGAGCTGGCTCGCTTAAACTACGATGAAATAATGGGCAACTCATACGAAGAACTTGATAAATCATTGGAAGATAACGTGATTTCCAAGGTTATAACATGTTGCTAGTCATAGTGTTGCTATTCACTTCGTGCCTCTGGACAACACAGTTGCTTTCGCATTGTCCCTGAATCGCAATATGTTTTGTACAACCTAGATGCCAGATTTAGAAAAGCTCTTTAATGAAATTGAAGAAGATGTTGCCAGACTGGAGGTAAACACCAAGTCATTAAAAAAAGATGTCGCTAAACAGGACAAGAGTGAAGTTATCGAAGTAGACGATGATTCACAGGTAGCGAATTTTTTTATCAAATTGGTATTTTTTGCAGTAACTGCTGCACGTTTGTGACCAAGCTTGCAATCCAATGTACTTTTGTTGAATACATTTATTGACGTTTTGTTTTCATGGTTGATTTTCATGCTTATGGTTCTACACTTGCTCTCTGCGACTAGTTTTCAACTTGCGTGCGTACTTCAAAACAAAGAGAAAAACGTAAATGCTTTTTATTGTTTGAAATATTTGACCCGATATTACTTTGCAACACCCAGTTGAAGCGCATCGGCAAATTACGTTTTTGTGACTTTCATTATTGATTTCGGTCGTCATCCTTGCGGAACTCTTGAAATTGGTAAAATGTATGCTACACGCCACCAAAGCGTCACAGGCATGCGTAAAATTCAGTGTTTCATGTGTGTACCCCCAACATGGATCTCTGAAGCAGCAACATTTTTCTTCCAGCTATGCTTTTTCTTGGGAAGTTGAGTTTGCTAATTTGAAAATTTACATTTTGTTGTGTTAAATGTGTCCGATATAATTTTTTTGCGAATTGTGCCCATACCTTGCAACAAACTTTTTAAGAATGGCGGAAAATTTGGTGCGATCTCCAACACTTCGGATTGTTGCTTTCGACATAGATTGTAGCGCGTTCGGTGCTCCCTGCTCTCTTGGATTATTTCACGTTTGATTGCCCTGGCCGTTGTACAATCCTGAACAACCATTCACGCTGTTAACAAAATCAACAGTGGGTAAAATCAGGAGAAAGAATATTGCCGTTGCCTTAATGTTAAGCTTTTTCAAGGTTCATCGAAGCTGCAGCAGACTATCGATTTTATCATTTGATCTTTTCTTTGGAAAACAATTGTCTAAACTTTATTATTTGGCTTGTCTGTCGCTTCCGACATAAATTTGTCCCTGACTGCAATGTGGCTGTTCGTTTTTTTGTCGCGAGGCAAGTGTTTGGATTGGGCCCCTTCTTGTCACTCTACTGTTTCACAATGGGTATTTTCACTGCCAACCTTTCAGCAATTTCAGTAGTTTTCTTTTGCGATCCTGTGTTTTCTGTTTCGGAAGACAAATCCGCACAGTCGTTTTTGCGAAAATGCGTAAGTTTTGGCATTGACCCATGCTTATTCAGTATTCTGATAAAATTAGTTAAGGTCTGCAGTTGGGATTCAGTTGCGAAAATACTTACGTAAACATTTTTCAGGAATCGAAGCCAAATACTTCAAATACTTCTGAGGCAAAACCGAAACCAATCCACGTTGATGGTATGTGTAATGTGTTAGTGTAGTGCAGTGGTTCCCAAACTTTTTCGAACCGTTACCCAAATCAAGGTAGCGATTATGTCTTATTACCCTCAATAAAAACTTTTCGTATTTCCTGTCGAAAATGTCTTTTCCAGTGATCGCTCATAATACGGAACAACATTGTGGTTTTGGTTCAGCGTTACCCCCAGAAGAACCGCATATTACCCCCGGGGGGTAATTTACCCCAGTTTGGGAACCACTGGTGTAGTGTATGTCTGTAACTTGCTGCAATGCTCCCGGGGGAGTTTGAAATGCACGAAGCTGATGGAACCGCGTATTTCGGCCCGTAAATTGGAGCTGTCAGGCTGTAGACTGAATTCAGATGAAAATTTAATTTCTAATGAAGTTTTGTCAAGAACAAAGAAATTAACTTAGTGCAACAGGCGCGTCAGGCCCCCTTTACTCCAGAACTTGTAGTCAGCACTAGACCACGCCCTCACCTACAAGCTACAGCCGAGGTTAGCTTTTGTGCTTCGGCCCACGGGTAGCGTGTTAGCGTAGCTTCTGTTTTGTGTAGGACTTTTGTTTGAACAGTTAACGTTGATTATACCCAGTTAATCAATCCTCCTTCATTTAAGTTGTAATTCTCTGCTTGGAGAGACTGAAAATTCAAAGATTTATTTTGACGGTTATAAACTAGCTATTCCACGCCATCCATCGCATTTTTAATATGAGTATATATAAGTAAGCTTTTCTCTATTGATGTACGGAATTTAATAACTAGCTTTGCAGCAATGACAAAATCGCATTTAACACAATCGGATAGGTTATTAGCAGGCCAAAAGTGCTCCGGGAAGAAACCTACGCATCGTTTAGCTTTCGTGCATTTAAATTGTTGCAACAATTTCCGCTGCGCATCTCTTCACTTCGTTCCAGTGTAAACCACAACCTTAACCGCGAGGAAAAAACGCGACTTACTGCTTTATTTTATAACCTAATCGGCATTCAAACCTAAGCGAATACATTTCAGTGCTTTTTGCTCTCGAGAATGGATGTGAAAACGTTAGAAAGCTCAAATTCGGCTTTTGAAGTACCATTTGTACTGCATGGTGCAAGTTACTTACAGAGATAGTGATTGGATTACTCGCAGTCTCACGCCGCAGTTAATTGATTTACTTATTTTCGTTCTGGCCGATTCATCCGGTCATGCACTTCGCATGCATGTCAAAGATGTAAGGCGGGTCGGCCCAGAGTTTGTTTCGGGCCTGCAGGCAAAAGTATCACACGCTTTTTCAGAAGGTGGCAGCGCTGAGGAAATTAGCACGCGGTGGAGTTGCGTCGGAAAGATCAATCACTTGATGAGATTCTTGGCTTATTTTAAGAAACGATTTCGTTATATTTAGCACCAGGCAAAGATTATGATTTCCTTTGAAGTGCTAAAATGACAGATGTTTTGATTTCGACAATCAGCGTGTTTGGACATTGCTTCTGAAGAAAACTTGGTGCAAAGTACAAACGACTATTTTTTCCCGGAAGTATCAGCAAAACATTACTGCCTCCTATGCGCCGGGCGACGTATGCGCGAGATTTCACTATAATCGTCTCTTACTCTATTGACTTTGCCTGAACAAAAATCCTGACTTAAATTTTGCAGACGCCCAAGAGTGAATAGCTACTAGTTGGCCGGAAGGAAGCTTTTCACATAGTGACCTTGTGTAACGTTTAACTTCAGCAGCTTAGATAGATCATTATGACGGGTTGATTAAGTCTTCAGTTAAAATGATTACTTTTGAATTATTAGTCATGTTTACCTTGCTACGCCACTGATACCACGCAGGTGCGCATATCTTGACTCACTCGGTAATTTCGGCTTTTAGGCCTAAATCGGTCTTCAAAAGTTTCCGCAGGTTTTGGCAGTGATGGCTGATGATCTATATCCATTCATAAAGCGGTAAAGGCCTAAAAATCAGGACAACAAAACTCTCACAGGAACTTGGTGCTGTTCCAAAAAGCTACAGATTGATGTGCATCATATAGCAGATCAAGTATACACCGTATCTGAAATCCGACCTGCTTTTACCTTGGGTTATGCTCTTGCGCTCTTGTACTGCATGATCTGAACATTGGCCAGACGTTTAAAACCCTTTTTAGCATATTTTACCTGCCCACTCGGAACGAATTACGTTGCCTCCGGTTTCAAGCCACAAGTTAATTTTCAAGGACCAAATCCAGTAAGATCAGCAAAAATATAAAAACTCGTTTAGCTCGAATATTTTAGATCAGGGGTCTTCAAACTTTTGTATCCGAGGGCCACATAAGCTATAACGCAACAGTCCGTGGGCCGAGCATCTCACGTGATGTCATTGATTCGGGATATGTTGCATTCTACCAAATCAACATGTTTTTCATAAATATGTTAATTTTTCAATGTTGACAAAATGTATTCGCGGGCCGTAGATGTCCCGCGGACCTTGGTTTGGAGACCCCTGTTATAGATCAATCGTTTGCAATTACCTTTCAAACGTTAATATTGAATTACGGCTAAGCTAACAAACACTTGCAGCAGCCAAGTGCCGAGAATCACTTCGCATTACAGCGTTTCGGACAAAGCATTTCAAAAATATCAAAACTCTCGAGTGTATTGATGTCTTTCACCAAACTGGTAAACGAAAAAGTATTCTCTGAATCGTGAATCCGTGGAATCAGAAGAGTGTCGCAAACTTAGTCTCACCTCTCCAAGACCGATATGCCTCGATCTCTGCAGGGAACGTGACGTAACAGTGGACTTCTGCTTTCGCAGGATTGCCGAAATTTGTGGCCAAGTCCACGCGGTGCAGCGATGCGCGGAAGTGTGCGGTAGAAAAACACACTTTCGATTCCAAGCTTGGCCACAAGAACCTGCATGTTGATTTGCATGTTTTCGCAAAGTGCAAAGATGAATGGAGAAGAGCGACTATCATCGATATGCAACAATACAAGGATAAAATGAAATACAAGGTCCGACCCTCACAGGAGGGTTTGTCGTTTTGTTATTGCAATAGCTGTCGTTAATTCTGACGGCTCTACTTTTGCCTCATTGCAAATCTTGGTGGTGTGCTTTGTAAACTGACATACGAGAAGAAAAATGTGAAGCCCGATGGTATAGCACGTGAAGTAAGTTCACCCATGGAGCTCTTTAACCAGTACAAGACGACATGTCATTGCTAACTTACTAGATATGCTTAACAACTTACAGGGATTTTTACCACGACCATGCCACAAATGCTCATTGCTGTTTTGCATAGCGTTGTTTTTTCGGCTTAGGTTTTGCGCAATTGAACTTGCTTTCGTTAACATACAGGTGAAGTTTTTCGGAAGCAACCACAAAAGTTTAGTTCAGATCAACCACCTTGCTTGCATTGAAGCTGCTGATACGTTTGACCTTTCGGAAATATCTGCTGGCTGCAGAGTGGTTGCGAATTTCAAGGATGAAGGTGAAAAATATCGACAACTTGTTTTGCGCATGCTTTTTCTTGTAAGCCGAGATGTGCTCATCGTTGCAGGTGTATATTCCGGGGTTGTTGCGGAAGCGTGTGACCAGGAAATGAACGGAAACCGATTGTTGATATTTTTCGACGACGGATACGCGATGTATTGCTGGCCCAAGCATGTGTATCTCGTGCACGGGCCACAAACCGAAGTCTGGCGTGACATCACGCACCAGTGGGTACCTCTGAGTTGCGGCGTGTTTTCACGTCTTTCCGATTGCACAAAAACGATTTCACCACACATCGTTTGGCTCTAAACATTGCCATTGGCATTTCGCGGAACTTTAAACACAGCGTCGAGTCTCTTCCTTTGATGAGAGACCCATGTTTTATTGAGTTGTAACGTCTGAGTGCCAGTCAGTGGTTGCATATGTGTGCGCCCCTCAGGATTTCAAGTTGCCAAACTGAATTATCATGTTTCATGAGTTTCGCGTGCTGTACGTGTGTGCTAAGCTGGATGCACTGCACTGTCCACCTTGACCTTATAACGCTGTGAAGGGGTTGTGTACAAGTGCAATTCGGTAGTTGCAATTGAAATCACACCCAAAGTCATTTTTGAAACATGTAATAATACAACAACATCACTTTGTTTTAGTATTCATCCACGAGCAAACGTACTCGATGACACGCTCTGTCAACTCGTGCCGACTCGCGCTTGTAAGATCTGTCTCACAAAATGACTTCTGCATTAAAATCGTGCCTCATCAATCTTAATTGTGCTTTCACAAGCTTGTTCAAATTGTTGTTGCGAGCTACAGCAACTTTTTTGTAGCAAATTCAGTTCCCAACAGGCAGTTACACTGCACGTCATAGCTGGTGAGGCACTTTGTTGGGATAAATAAGGTTACGTGGAACAAGGGTGGTGTTTTTAGAGACTTTGTTTAAAGCATGTTTTTTAAAAGATTAAGAATAAGCTTCGAGTTTTCTTAGAACTGTCAAGACACCATCAGCTGCAGAATGCGCTTGCAGCAATATTTTTTTCTACAAGAAAATGTTTGTTTCTCTTATTCATGTCTGCAAAATTTTTGCAATCTTTTGTAAAAGGATGTATTGCGAAATTTTGAAAGGGAAGAGTAATCATAGCAACCGACAGAGATGCTTCTGTTTGTTGCAGACCTACTCAAGAGTACATCAAAAACTACTTGTCAACCCCCGTACGTGAAATGCTTGCCGTGACGGAGGGTCACCCGCTAAAGGTTTGTTTTCTACAATACATTATTTGACTACGTCTTTCTGTGCGTTGAAGCTTAAATTCATATGGGTCGACATAGGTCAAAATTTTGGTGGTGCACAGTTTTTGCGCCAAGTTTCAACTCAGCTTTCGTCTTATTTGTATGAACACCTGAATGCGGAAGAATTAGTTCAAGCAAGGTACAGGGTGGACTGTCGATTACATTCTTTTAAAATCTTTAGTAAAGTTTCCCGAAGGACCTCGCAAAGCCGCAAGCTCCGCTTTGCTAGATATGTGAAAACCTGTTTCAAAAGAAGGCTTATTTTTGTCAGGTCGAGTTTCACGGCGAGTGGCATTCAGCGCGTTGTCTTCGCGTGGATGCAAGCCTCGTTGAAATACTTTACTTGTCGGACAACAGCAGGGAATGGATTTATCGTGGCTCGATGCGTCTGGAACCATTATATCGGCGCCAATCGGTACAAGAAGTTCTGATGTTGCGGTTGATGTTAGCTGCTCACCTACTTTGGGCTTTTCATTTTCCCACCGCCCACACCTTGTTATTTCGCTTGATTTCATTGACTGACTTCCGAACGTGTGATATTTGGCTGTGTTCTGTCATCAGTGCCGATCTAACAAAATGAGTCCATCAGTATATCCCATACCTAAACTTTATTACGCAGAGTTATCAAGAGCAGTCAGATTCAGTTGATTATTTGCCTAAAACTTAACAAACCCGTAACGTTCTAAGCTTACCATTTCAGCCATTTCATGGCTAGATTTAACTTATTTCCGCGACGTTCAGCCATACTTCTTTTAAGCCATTAACCAAATTTTTCGCCGATATAGTTTGTTAGTAGTTGGCGGTTTTTATTACAGTTTGTTTGTTTTTCTTATCATATAATTGACGTAATTTTTTATGAAACAGAAATGTACAATGCTGTAATCTAAACAACTCTTACCTGTTGCATTATTACCTCGCTTAGTGCATAAAGCAGAAAACGCAACCTGCATCAAAGTCAAAAATTGTGTGCACTTAGTCCATTCCGCTAAGAATCGTTAACAATCTTGTGTTTGATCAGGGACGGGCCCATTGACTTGAGGGGGCCAGTTCGCAACAATGAGCATGTAACTTACAGATATGTTAAAATTTGACTGACAGCGAGTGACTCTGGTAGTCATTCTGGGGTTAACTGTGAGTCGTTTGACTTTAAAAATGCATTTTTTTAACGCATGTTTGAATGCTAACACGCCAGATTTGCCGGGTAGAAAGTTTGTGCGGCTTTTCCCACCTTTGATATTCAATGCGCTAAACAGTAGTTCCTAACTTATCTTTTGTGGCTTACTGGTGAACTGTTCGTGTCCCGCAATCAAAGTCTTGTGAGAGCTTTGTTTGTCATGTGAATCCAGTCGACTTGCGCCTGCAGCTGCTGAAGCCTTGCTTGACTTATATTCTGGATATGCTTTATGTAGAAAGCACGTGACAAGCGAAGCTCAGCTGGAGAAAGTCGCATTGCACGAGCTCACACCGGTGCAAGAAAGAACCGTTTTGAATACATCGATTTGACACGAGACTCTTCTCCCCCTGGTACGATTTTGTCAGTGACGTACTCTGCTCAGGGTTCCGCCGTTGTTGGCGTTTGCACGGTCGTCAATTTTGATTGGGATTTCTGTCGCTGCTTGTACTTGATCCCTGGAGTTGCGTGTTCTAGCAGGGCTGAACAGTGTCGCTGCTACTTCGGCGCTATTGTTTGCGGTACAAGTACATGAATGCTTTTGTATGACCACCACAAAAACGAACCATGTATTTAGAGATCCAACACGCTGGGACAGAGATTTAAGTCGGGCCAGGTACGGGCTGGCCGTTTGGCAAAATGTTTCAGGTCGTTTCGTGTCGGCATGCAAAATCTTACAATATTATTCAGAGAAAGTGTTGAAGCAATCGAGTTGCTTTAATCATCAATAAAAATGATTAATTGTGAATTATTCTTTCATGTTTACTTTGCTACGCCACCATTATCCCGCAGTTGCGCAAATCTTGACCCACTTGGTAAAATTGGCCTTCGGGCCTAAATCGGGCTTCAAAAATAAATGTCGGGCCGGGTTCGGGCCTCAAAAGAGGCTCGTTTACATCTCTGCACTGGGACTATCATAAATGTCACGATGCGCGTGGGCAGTTGTTTATTGATGTGTTGATAATTTGAAGCAGAAACTCGAACACCTGAGAGCAAGCCGGCTGCTTCCAACACAACGAGCAAAAGTCAAGATGAAAGGAGTAGTAGCAGCGGCAAGACAGATGTCCAAGGTGATGCAGGCGGTGATTCTAAAAAGGAAGGTGTGTCGAAATTCTTTTTTTCTTCGTTGGTTTGTGTGGTATTGTCTCATTTACAGTTTTCTTGGTTTTATGATTCGTTTCGAACGTATGATATGATAAACTATGTGACCTTAAATCGGAAACGATGCGTAATAAGATCAACCTCTGCGTGATTAAATTAATGGTCGATATCCATTCCAAATCAATTGTTTTGCAGCAAAAACGTCGCTCAATTTTGTTGCGACGCTGGCAGGTATTAAGCCTCAATCACTCCAAAACGCAAGTCACGTTAAAGCCGTTTGCTTGCAATTCGATGTAGGTCTGCTTTTCGTGCAGTTTCTTGTTTTTTTGCGGTTGTTCGTCTGTGGAAGTGCTCAAACCATTGTTGGTACAATATTTTGAAGAAAAGCTTGGTCCACCTGTAAGATCGGTCAGCTGCCGAGCTTGTGAAATAGATTGTCCCAGTTGTACCAGGATCTTATCAAGCGGTGCGAGCAGGTAAATAGGATGAAGTAAATGATGGGGTCGGTTTGATTCGTGTTCCAAGGTGTTCCTGTCCACATTGAAGAAATTAATGCTTGCGAGCGTAGCGTGCAAAATAATTTTAAATTGATGAAATCGTGATTTTATTTTGTTATCCCCGATTCCTTTCAGATAGTGCAGTGCCTATTACCTAAAGCACGAAGTGTTCTGGCGAGCAGCAAATCAGGTAATGCCTCGGCTCGGGTGGGTCACCATGTTAATCGCGACCCCTTTTCTGTCGGACGTGAGCTCACCGAACTTCGTATACTACAGTTAATCATGTGCAGTGTGCGTGTAGGTGGCAGAACCACTCATGAATAAAATTTGACTGACAGCGAGACTGAATTCAACCAGATTTGCCATCTTTGGGCAAGGAGGTCGAAACCACGCGGCAAGTTCAGTTTGAAAGCTGCCAGGAAACTGACCTCACCATTTGACGATCGTTTCCAACGTGTAGATCACCACTACATTATGTTCATTTAACATGCTTTGTTCGTTGTAATTGTGACGGCATGTCAGATAATACCAGGGATAACTATCATTGTTGTTGTATCTACGCAGGTGAATTAGCGTTGAACTCCCTGGTGCTGTGAATGCTTGTAAAACATTACGACCCTCTCTAGCATAGGTATAGGAGCACGCAAATTTGGGGGGTGCGAAGAATTTTGGCCAAATTTGCGCAAACTTGCTCGAAAAAAATCCAAAGAAAATGATCTTCAAAATAAAAAAATAAAAACAACTGCATTTCACTGGGCGCAAGGTCCTTCTAGCACCATTTTTGCCCAAATTTGATCCAAGCTTGCCCAAATTTCTCCTGACTTGCCCGAAAACAACTAAATTAAAACATTACCTCCAAAAAAAACGTCTTCACTTTTATTTTGCGTGCCGTTTTTACAAAATAAACGCACATACAGCAATCTTGCGGATGTTTGCACATATTTTTCCCAAATTTCCTCACATTTTGCCCGGATTTTAGGCGATAATTGCCCGGATTTCCACCAATTCAAAACTTTTGGGCGTGCGGTTGCACCCCCGCCTCCTGCACCAGTGGTCTCAAGATACGTCACGATATTGCAGGACGCTCTTGCAAGTGTGATTTGACCTTCTGTTACGTGATCATCGTGAATCCTTTCCTGCAATTGTTTTCTGCGAAGCTTTGAATGAACTCTAGTACAAATGTACCGTACTGGGATGTTGTATTGAGAGTAGGTTGTGTGCTTTCACAAGTCATAGCAGCCAGCGGAGACTATCTTTTTGAAGTTGAACTTTACACCTTAACATAGTTAATGGTAGTGATTGATCGTCACTCGTAGGCTCGTCAGGACGATGGGAGGCACCTTGGGAACGAGCCCTGGACAAACAGAAGCCGCTTGGGAACCAGTCCGGGGAAATCACCCGTCTGCCCAAGTCTTTGTCGGAATTGCAAGGCGGTGTGGACATTGCGAGTCATATAATGAACAGGTTGGAGCAGAAGAAGCACAAAAGCGGCGCTGCGTCCGGTGATTCCAGACAACGCAGTCTGAGCAGTGATTCCACTGGCAGGTGCCTGATCTTAGTTTTTAGAACATAGGTGCAGTTGAAAGTGACCTTTTCTTTTTACTGTTTCATACATGCCATTTGCTGTTAGGACTTAGGAGTCCACCAAACTCTTTTTTTTTCACAGCACATCTTCGAAATCCAAACGCTTGGAAGGAAAGCGAACTGTAAGTGTGGTATATTTAACGTATTTTGTCGTTGGTGGTATTATTCGTGATTTCTGAAACAGATGCTATTCTTTTCGAATCGAATATTCTACGATGTTTTCGAAGAGGTTTCAGCAATAATGAACGCTGTCATTCGTTAACTTTTTTTTCAACGCTGTCAGTTAATATGTTTTGCGGCGACACAGATGTGCCCGAGTCATGCTTTTCAATCCCTTTTGCACGTTGGCGACAAAACTCGTGCCGTGACGTCGAAGTGCCTGCACTTGGGTTATGTTGGGCAGTTGCGTGTGAAACTACTGATTATTATCTGCCTCCGCCGGAAAATGTTTTTTACATACAATGCCCGGAAACGTCATCGTGATAAAGAGTCGGAAATTTTGCGCCAGTTCAGGACAAATCGTTGAAAGCTACTCGTTTTTTCATTCCTTCGAGATTGGACTGCAATAACATGAATTTTATATTTTTAAAAACAATTATTGCACTGCAATGTGTAGTGGACGTGGTTTAGTTTTGTTTTTGGCTACTTTTCTTAAGAAGCTCGTCAGACACTTTTCTAATTCATGTAAATAAACGTTTACTCCAGAAAAAAATTAATTTGTTCTTTCAGAGCTGTAAAACGGTTGTAAGGATCAAACTGCTTCTTTACCGTCAACGCTACGATGTTTTTGTTAACGAGTTGATACACGGTGTCCAAGTTCAATTCTTTGTTTAGGCCTCCAGCACTGACACCCCCGATGCTTACGCCATCATGGTTGCGAAGACTTCCACCGTGTACCACCCACACTCTTGCAATCCGCAATGTGTTTCTTTTCGCTATCGCCGGTCTGTGGACGGGTTAGTTCCTGTTTGACGATGACCGGTCCTGATTTACAGCCTATGCTACAAGCTGCATCAGATGTGCGGTTTGATTTTTTGTTGTGCACATAGCTCCACGTATGTTTGTTCAGATTAGTTTCTCCAAACCAGTATCTTTTCCGACTGTTTTTGATCTATTCGACACCGGGTTGAATGTATCGCAAACGCCTTTAAGCGGTTATTAATAGTCGTATTTCGTGTAGTGAGCGCACAAATAACTAAACATGGCGTTGTGAAATCTTCCAACTTAATTTTGTACGCTCTTCCTAGTTCCGTCAGTCTCAAATTGACAACCTATGTGACAAGTGCTCTGATTAAAAACTTGTCTGGCGCGACCGTTTGTAATACAGACCACTGTCTTCGCCATTTGCAGTTTTTCTTGCACCTCGTTGTGTTTGCAGGACATGTATCTTTGAGTTGGTGTTAACGTGTGTGCTTGCAGTTTAAATCCTCTGCTGAAGCCGCTCCAGCTCGGATGGACGCGAGAAATCGCGCGCTTGAAACCCAATTCTCAACGGACCGCTTTCCACGTCTATTACCGCGCACCGTGCGGCAGAGCGTGCAGGAACATGGAGGACGTAGAAAGGTGCGCTTTGTGACGTGACGTGATGCGTATTCTGTGCGCCTTTGATTCAACACGTGTATTGGTCTGCTGCGGCAGGCATGACTTGTTGCGTAGAAAGGAAAGCTGGAACAAAATCCTAGGAATATTATACTTCAGCTCAGCCTGCGAATTCGCGCCCGCCCAACATCTTTTTGGGAAGTTGGGAGAAAGCAAAGCTTAGGTTTTCGAGCAGAGGTTCATTTTTTTAACCCCGGCCCGAACCTGTTGTAAACATTTTCTGCCACAGCTTTTATTACCCGATTAGCGACAATGGTGGATATGTACAAACGAATGGTTGCTGTGCGTATGGTCTGGCCTGTGATGCTAATATGAATGGGTACTGCCACATCCATATCTTCAACGGTCATGGCACTTACTGTACTCGTTTACAATTCTTAATTTAGTTTAGCTGCCGTTTTCCAGGTATTTTTTGGAATGCTCTATACAAAATCTTGACTTCTACGACTTTTGCTTCGACCATTCAGTCAAAGTGCAAATCAACAACGAAATCAAACCTCGAGATGCCAAGTACTTCACCGAAGATTGCACCAGTAAGTGTGGCTGAGCGGGACTGTAGAGCCGGAACTCAAATTTCGGGCTCCGGCTCCAACTCCGGGCATCTAATTTTTTTGGCTCCGGCTCCAGAATGATTTGGTCCATTGAAAACTAAAAACATAATAATATTTGTACAACTGGCCTGCGTAACAAACAATGTCTGTTGAACGGGAACTCAAATTTCAGGCTCTGGCTCCAATATCTAAAATTTTTTGGCTTTGGCTCCAGCCTTCCAAAATTGCTTGGGCTCCGGCTGAGTGAACGATCTGTATATCACAAGTTTTTGTGTGTTTGTACTTCTTCAATAAATTGATCACTCTTCAGAAAAACGTATGTCGACACAGTGGTTCAGCGCCATGACAAAAGTGATGAACGTTCTATTGAAACAAAGGCGTGATTTGCTGCCGCCAACGTAAGGGAGAATTTTTCATTTGAGAATTGCACAAAAATGACAAGAAAAGCGATTTTGTTGCCCGCGTCAGAAAGTGAAGGGATGTCTCCCCCTTGCATGGGTGCGACGCGCTTATACCTCACAAAAGTTTTCACAGCAAAATAATTTTCTGAAAGAACGTTTTCATCTCTATATTCTTTTCTCCACGTTTGGTAAGGTCGCCGTTTTTGGCTGTTGTATGGAATTGACATATACTTGCGAAGGAGTCACCTGGTAAAACTGCTTCTTTACCCGTCTGCCGTTGCAATATGCAAAGAAAGCCCGGCTGCGCTCGTTTGCACCAATACAACATGGGCGTTCTGAAAGGAAGCGAATTCAATTTGCGTTCCGGTTCGCAGATGGCGAAGAAGACATGCCCATCAGCTGCGTGAACCAGATCAGCGACGAGAAGCCACAGAAAATGCCGTACAAAAAGCACCGCATCCCGGGCAAGGGAGTGGAAATCAACACGTCGCCCGAGTTCATGGTTTGCTGCGACTGCACAGACAACTGCAGCGACCGATCAAAGTGCGCTTGCCAGCAACTGACTGTTCAGGCCACGTCTTGCTCGCGTGGCGGGAGGATAAAAGCCGATGCCGGTTATCAGTACAAGCGACTCTACTCGTTCCTTTCCACCGGGTTGGTGCAAAGCTGTGAACGCGTTGTTGTCACGTTCAGCAGACAAAGTGTTCGACAGTATGCGTAGAAACGTTTAAGTGAATGTTGTACACGCTTTGCTAAGCGTGGTCGCAACTTTCAGTAATGCATTCTCCCATNCCACAAAATTAAGTTTGTGGCAAAACGTGTTAATTGATTCCATCTTTTGTTACTTGAAATACTTGCAGAAGTATAGCTTCTCAGATCAATTGCCTGAGTTTCGCTAATCTTCAGAAATACGGGATACAGTTCTGTGACTTCATATCCAATTTGACTCACGCCAGCGGTCTGGTCTTTCTTTGTCATGACTAGGGCAACCAAAAGTCAAATTTTTCTGCTGTTTTGAAAGTTCATTTAACGTCCACAAACCAAATTTCACGCTCATACCATGAGGGAATCCCAAGTTATTAGGTCAAAAAAGTCAAAATTTATCATTAGATCAAAATTTTATTGCAGCAGAGTTTTTTTCTCTTCATCGATACTTTATTGAAACTACAACAATAGATATTGATATGCTTTTGCAAGTTTAGTTGCAATTCTGTAATAATAGGTTTGTTGCGACT
>JGI24021J15306_10004269_pt1 | contig 16535 bp, 9 predicted proteins | sample Ectturendosymbi1_FD_15306 | JGI IMG/M metagenome (IMG submission 15306) | reverse complement strand
CCTTACTGTATATGATCAGTTCCATAAATAAACATTCGTCAACAATTTATGTCAGATTTTGTGTCGACAACGCCAGGGTCTTCCAACGAGTTTTCATTAATTTCAATATGACCGATGATCACGGCGCATGCCGACTGTAGTGTCGACGTACTCAAAGCACTTTGACTACGTCCTGCGTTTGGTAAATCGTGTCGATTGTTACGTGTGAATTACGCGAAAGGTTCCATGCACACCTGATCAAAGCTTAAAGGTTGTACTGCAGCTAAGGTATATGCGTAAGACCAGCATTATCCTACAATAAAAACGCAGTTGCTTCTGATCTCGAGCAGTATAGCTGCTTTGTTAGGGTTTATATTCAGTCATTCAGAAATCAGACTGCCACTGAATACTACTTGCGCATACACTACTTGCGCAAGTTTGTACTGTCCCATGCTAAGCAAATCAACGAAATTTTGATGATCTTAGTTAAATAATAAGCAAGTCACTTTGTCAAATTGCAACTACACAACTCTACCCAAGGAGGCAAAAAGTAAGCAAACAGCCAGAAAAGGACAGAGCAGCGTTTGGATCTGACGTCTGATGCCTTACATTAGTGGTTCCTAGTCGGTCTATCCAACCACGCGGAGTCTTATTTCTTAGTTTGATGGTCACAAACTGCTCAGGAGAAAGTTCTTTCTAAAGATTCACAAGAATTAAAGCTGAATTATAGGATCAGAATGTTCTAGGACAGGTTGTCCAACACTAAGCATTTGGTCCAATAAAAATAACAAACTTAGGCAAACTATTTTAATGAAATCCTATAGATGATTTTGTTGCGAAGGCCAGGACTAAACCCTGTTAATTGTTTACTCTGCTCTGTTCAGCCTGACTTGATTCGATGATTGTAGCTTTTTATTTCTTATCACGTATTTCAATAACGACAGCACAAGGGAAGTTTAAACCTCACATGCTTTCGCGCGACGGTTTCGTTGCGTTCGATTCTTTGCAGTCTGGATACGAACAAACAATCGAAACGTGATCCTAGCAGTTGCAACCATTTGGGGTGTTTTACTTCACGTGTTTTGTTCGTGTGCGCGAGATTTTTACAGCCTTTGTCATTACGACCGCTACATAATGTGTAGTGTGTTTGGTTTGTAGGAAATTGTATATTTTGGGTGCTACTGTTGAGCACAGCGAAGAAAGAGATGTAAAGTTGATGTAGGCCATGTGTTTTTTCAAAAATTTAACCATGACGTTTTTGTTTGTCTCCCTTGTCGAAATTACAATAATGTTCCCGACATCCAAGCATGCATTACACAATTCCGTATCATTGATGGTTTTTGCGCCGTAAGTAAGGAAAAGGGCAGTCAACGTGGGGCACTCGCAGTAAGGATCTACAAATTTTTATTGACCGTACTTTGAGAGCAGGGTTCCCAATCTTTTGTTTCCCATGTACCCTTTCAGCTTTCCGATGAGCATGTACTTCTTCAGCATTTCGACAGATGAACAATGAACATGTACCCCTAAAATCTCGTATGGCAAAATATTTTATCATGGTTATTCATAGATATAGGTAACAATATCTGTATAACTTTCTGGGTCGAGTTTAATGTGAATAAAGTTAACATATCGCAAGCGACTTTTTTCGTGACGGTTGCTGCATGCATTCAACATTCTACTTAAAAATGTGGCCCCCCCCTTGTGATTTTTGGCCCCCCCTGCTGAGACATCCTGGCGACGACCCTGTGCAAGGAGCGTTCGAAGGGTGACGTCGGACTGAAAACTCCAATGCAAAGTTTCAAAAATTAAGAAAAACGATAATATGTTCGCTGCAGAGGCAGGCGAATGCATTTTGCTTAGAAACGTTTCGACTTCCCTTTCACGAAGACCATCCAATGCAACCAGGCCCGTAACCAGCTTGGGACACCAGGTGGGGCGAAAAGTTTTTTGAGAGGGGCCCAAATTTTTAAACTATGTACAATATTATGAAACTATTTCCAACACATTTTTCCAGTGGAGACGAAATTTTGCAGGGAGGCGAAGACCCCCTGCCCCCTCCCTGGTTACGGGCCTTCAACTCCTTGCCATTGCCAAAGCGGCCGTTCTGTCAGGCATTTGCTTGGCGTTCTTTACCTGGATCTAAGCGAAACCAAATGCTCACAAAGTAGTAACAAACGATACAGATGTAGAAAACGCGGTTAAAAAAATTTAAAATGCATTTTTACCGCTTGTTTCCACCACTGTAAACAAGTGGCAGACCGTAGTTCATCGTTCAACAACCATCAATTCGCGGACGTAGCATCGGTTCGTAACTGTAACATTTGCTGTAAGGTGCTGCAGAGAAAATGCAAACGGTTGGTTTCATTTTTATCTTAGTTTCTATAGGACGAGCTATCAATGCGCTTTTCCATCTGATTCGCCATTCATTATCATTATCCCATAATTCCCTTCAGCGTAGGTTAAACCCGTGCCTGAAACTGTCTTGCGTGAAACCGTTCTTTGCTATCGAAAAAGAGGCTGGCAGTTACCATTCAACACAAGTCCAGCAAGCAGTAAACCAACCATTTTTCATGGCCAAGGCCGTATCTAAACTTTCCCACAAGATCAGACAATTTTCAAAAGCAACACAAGTCCTGACATATGAAAAACAACTCAATTAATTACAATACTTTGCTTTTGAATTCTGTCAGAATAGTTTTCACCCATTTTCAAACGGGTACCTGTTTTTCTTAAAAATCAATAGACGAGTCTTTTCTGAAAATAAGCATCGGTTTCATATGAAAGAAACTATTAATTTCCTAACCCTTCTGTTGCTGACACCAAGTAAAATCTGTTTAATTCATAAAAATAGCTCACTCTGTAGCCGGTGGATTCTTTGTTGAACACTGACTGTAATCAACAAAGGTCCAGTCTTGGTGCTTGAAGGCAGCAGTTGAAAAACGAGACGGCAGAGTGGCTATAACGCTTGTCATATTTCGTGTGATAGAGGGCGAGAAATTAGACAAAGGCGTGATTTTATGAAGAGGGACACACCTTTAAGAAGCGCTGTGTGTGACTAGAGGCAAGGCAACTACCCGTAATTGTCCGGTTAGAATGTCAGTGGTTGTAACACACTATGGTTGTGATAAATCCTTTCGTTCAATAAAATGTTTATGAAAAACATAATGATTGAGGTACATAGGTCAGTTTTTCGGTAAACATAAACTTTTTTTTTAAACTATTGGTAAAAGTTTTCTTTAACGAAACCTGGATTTCTCAACGCGAGACAACCTAAACCAGTGGTCTTAATGGATCACTCCTTTTTGACCATGGCAGAGCCGACTAAGCCGGCAGTCTTTTTGTTCAGTTGTTATTTCAGTACACAGTATTAAATCCACGTGGGCGTAAGACTCGGCTTATTTTTGGAGCGGCCTTGGCTTATTATTACTGAAACAAAAGTTTCTGAGGGTGTATCAGGAAGCCGTTCCCCAGTTAGCAAACATAGGAATTTACTGTAGAAGCTACAGAAAAAATTGTATGCGGAAACTGTGGATTTTATAAATGAAGAACTGAGCCTTGAGCACGCACGATAGGCGTATAGATACTGCTTGCTTCTGACTTAGACAACAGGTTTCAGTGTACTAAAATAGGAGATACTAAATCTTCTTTTTTGAATGTAACATGTGGCGTGCCCGAGGGATCTGTTGTTGGGCCTTTCCTATTCCTTATATATATTAATGACATTATCAAAGGCTCCAACTTTAATACTTTTTTATATGCTGATGATATCATTCTGCATATTTCGGGGAAAAACCATAAACTCTTAGAAAAAACAGTTACCCATGAGTTCAAAAAATTGATCACTGGGTCCGTGCTAACAAATTATATATCAATTACTCCAAAAGCAATTTCATGCTCATGAACATTACAACCATAACAATGTCAATCTTTCAGTTTCAATTAATTATCACCCAATATCAAAACAAAGTAGCTTAAAATATATTGACGTTATACTTGATGATAAACTTAATTGGAAGCCTCAAATTGATAAGTTGGTGACATATCTCTCCAAATCATGTGGAATGTTGTTCAAATTAAAACACTATACCAAAATTTCAGTGTTCAAATCTGTTTACTTTGCTCTTTTCCATTCCTATTTAACTTATCCAATACTTAACTGGATGGGGAAGGGCCAACAAGACGACTTTACTCTCTTAATTAGATTGCAGAACAAAGCTGTGAGAATTCTTGAATATGACAAAACTAGAACAGCTGCACTCTATTCTAAGCACAAAATTTTAGAAATACCACACTTACTTAAATTGTCAATTGACAAATTCATGTACTCCTTTTATAATGGTCGATTACCTAATCACTTTGATAACCACTTTATTGAGATTGCATCAGTCCACAGTTATCAAACAAGACTTGCTGCTTAACAAAAATATTATTTACCAAGAATGAAAACGTCTCTCGGTCAGCTATTTTAGTATATTGGTCCCAAAATTTGGTCTGACATTCATGAAAANTTGAAATCTTTTTTCGCCTTATTCATTTCCAAAACAATATAAAAACGTCCTGCTCTCTTGCCAGAATTCCTGTTGATTTTCGTTTAATATGCTTGTCACATTCTGTAATATTGTATTGATGCCAATATTTTCTCCCCTATTATTTACCTCTACACTTGCTCACCCCCCCTGTACATAGGCATGCATTTCTCCCACTGTTTTTTGTTGTTGTTTTTTGCTAATTTTGCCTGACGTTGATTTGATGCTTTATTATTACTTTTTTGCTACTTGTAAAATGTCTTCAATTAAAATTTGGTTTGTGCTAACAACAGGGCTGGCCGAGAACTTGATCCAGGTGGTCTTTCGCCAACCGCTTGTGATTCAACATGTTGGAACACGGCTATTAACTGCGAAACCTGGAATTTCTGATGTTTTTGTATTTTCATCAATACGAAATTAATTTGTGAACTTTGATGTTATAGTATTTTCTCCTGTTGCATTTGTGTTATTTCGTGAATTGAATCACAAAAGTGCATGAATAAACCATACCATATCATAGCAATTTCAACTTTGTATTGTAGATATTTCAGAGACATTGTTGTCTTGATCTATTCACGCACCAGAAGAAAAGAAACTGTTTGGGCTGAGCTTGTTTCCTTAAATTTAAAAAACTTGCAAAACATCTTAAGAAATAGAAAGTGACAACCGCCCCAGACTATCAGGGAATGCGCAAGCCACTTGCCATGGTTTATCGATAAAATCAAAGTTGGCTTTGCTGTACGACTTCAACGAAAAAGCTCTTCAAACTTTGTTTGCTCACTCTCCAAGTTCAATAGATGTTGATTTTGGACAGAATTGTCTCCGAATCCGAAACGAAGTACACGTCTTGACCTTCGGTAGTTTGTAAGACTTCTTTCTTCGACACTCCATGACTGGTACTTTTAAATGACACGAAAATCTTAAAAGCATTTTGCATGTGGACCTAGGCGTAGATGTCCAAAAATCTGGTGGTCTACAGAGTTTTGCCCGAAAAAGTATGTTCATGCCTAAAAAGGATATTTTCAAAAATATTACAATTTAACTTCTTTAAGTGATAAAAAGACAACTAATTTTAGTACCAGAAAAGGGTTAAATTGACCAAAAAGATTTGAAATTTCAAACAAATAATTTTTTTATGGACGAAATTATATTTGCCCGAAAACAAAATAGCTTGGCCTCCGGGACGTAACAAGGGGATGCAAGGGGGTAGCAATTCCCCGGGCACCGAGTCACTATGGGAGCGCCAAATCACTGCGGGGGACGCCGAAAAGCCCCAACAATGTCACAAGTACTTTCTTCAATACAGTACATTTGCTTCCGAAAGACCTCAGTTTCGAAAATGGGGGCGCCAAACTTGCTTCTTGACCCGTGCGCCATCTAACATCGTTACTTCTCTGCTTGGACTACAGCCCTCCCTGCTCTCTCCCACCTACGCCTATGTATGTTGATGACGTGGCCTTCAATTAATACATGCTGCGTCGAATTCAGGCAGGTTCAACATGCAGGTGGTCAAGAGCATCGCAAATACTGATTTACTTGCGCCACTTTTGAAACACTAAAAAAGAATTATGGTCGCCTCCACCAAGGTGACGCAGTCGAATCAATCAACAATTTAAAAAAATAAGGAATACGTAAAGCAGTACTCAAAACATAGCACAAGGTTTTGTGTGCATGTTGCACCACCTGCGTAGAGAGATTTTTGTTGCTTCATATGACTCAGCTAATAAGCACATACAATGTAAAAAGCCATAATGCAAAAAGTTACCATTTTTAAGCGGGAAATATAGTAATAGAAAACACAATGGCAAATAAACTGATCAGTGTAAAGAAATATTATCTATGTGTCACACAGAATTGGTGAAACACCATGGAGGTCAACCAACCCTGTTTTTTAAAACACCAGGCTGCTGTTTTGAAAAACAAAGGAGAAAAGTGTTGGATCAGCTTGGCTATGGCCTCTAAGACAAACACTCCAACACGGTTGTAGGTCTGGGAACCAGGATCTCTCAAACAGGGTGGCGCTGTAGTCCTCATGAATAGAGAGTAGCCACGCACGGGCAAACCGCCGTGACAACAACCACAAACCTTAAACGGTCCACATCATTAAGTCGTTCGACTTTTCGGTGTCATTAGAGCTGCGTCATCTGTTGAAGTTGATGACCCTTGACCTTAGGAAAGGAAACAACGTCGTTGTTTTACCTTGTGGGCTACAGCACAACAACTTAAGTTCGGACCTCCCATTTGCGGTCGGTGCCTACCCCATCGCACAGTGCTACTTTCACCAACTAATCAAGTCGTTGCGTTACACCGATCTGATTGCTTGCCTTGATTTAAAATGTTCTGTTCAAAATCAAATCACTTACCGAACTTTTAAAATGTATAGCGCTTGCTTAGTGCCATTTCTACACTTACAATCTTCAATTTGTGGTAATGCTGGAAGGCTAATTTCATGTCGTTGTTTTAGTGGTTAGCCCTGAAATTGTTTTTAATAAACGAGTGCCGTCACAATTGCTTTACAAACAGCGAAGCTTGTACCACTGTAGGTGACAAAAACAAAATGATGTTTAGTACGTGTCGGGCTAAACACATAGTTCTTTGATCGGACCTTTAGCTACTTTCACTACAGTAACCGCGCACTGGGATCTTGAAGCAATTACGCAACTCTTCGCCATCAAAAGCTGCCACCAAAACAACGCTTTCAAAGAAGCGAAAGACGACGAACGAAGAAATAGTTCTGCTGGGAAATTCCATTTCGTTTCAGAAAGCACGTAGTTGTTTTTGCTGATGCTTGATATAAAATGCTGTATGACCGCGTCTTTGTAAAGAATCGGATGGCTTTTGAACTAATACAAGTTTTGATTTCAGGTGTTTGAAACAAGGACAAACTGAAAAAGTGTCACTTCTTTATGTTCATTGGTTTTTTTTTATAAGCGCGCGCTATGACAAGTCATTGGGGATCCAGAGGTAGACTGGCCGCTGCCTGGGTTGTTAATTGGTCTTTTTAGACTCTCAATCAACCACTCCAATCACAAATGTCTTTATCGAACGAATTTTTGTTGTAAACAAACGAGCTTCTGGATAATTCGTTGACTCAAGTTAGTTGAAAGCCGTTGTTAGAACGTGCCTTCAACAAAGTGCTGCTGAATATCCAGCAGTACATAATTTACCCGTACGTGTGTACGAAAGACTGTTTTACAGAAAACGGTTTCCGGCCACTGACACAGATTAAAATGTCACACCAAAAGTATCAATTCCAGCAGTGCAGCTTTCATCAACATTGATTGAAATATTTGTTGCTTTATATTAAACTTTCAATCAAGATAACCACTTGTTGAGTGCTAAATGCATGTGGCCAACACCTTATTTTGTTGAAAAGCTTATTGGATGGCACTGCAGTTGTGGCAAAAGGTATAGATAATTTCGACCTTTCCTGTACTCGCTGAAGCAAGTTTCGCTTTTCCAGTAATATGAAATAAAAGTGTTGCGCCGGGATAAACTTAATCCAAAGCAATGGCGGATTCAGGGTCGATCGCCCCCGCCTCCTAAAATCTACGAAAGTAACTTGATTCACCATGATTTTGTACAATTCGGAAAATAACATAACAAAACCAGTTCCGAATAAGTCTTTCGTCACATTCGAAATGCCTCATTGTTCACGATATAAAGCCATTCTGTCGTCTATTGTTTTTTCACAGCGGTGTTGTGAAGAATACTTCATCCCTTTTCCAGCAGCGAAGCCATAATGAGACTCGACTACGGTACTTTACTACCGGTGCAAAACATTACAGAAATCGCCCCCTCTAACGTTACTAGCTGGATCCGTCCCTGACTCGAAGTAAAATGGAGTTGAAAGCTTTGAAATCCACTCTCGCAAACTTCCATAGACTTTCATTAAAAAATATCTTAATGAGATGCCACTCCTGTTTAGAAACAAAGCGCATTTTGTCAAGATTACACAGCGTTGTCAGTTGGGCAAACCTACCTTGTTCAAATAGAAGCTCATTTCAGTACGAGATCAAACTGCAACGCCATCAGATATAATAAAAATCTACTTTCAAATACCACTGATCATAGTTGCGTTCGTGGTTACGTTGCTGTGACGGTTGTCCAAGTTTAGTGGAAACAATTGTTGTATGACCAAGTTAGCAAAACTGGTCTCAATTACTTTTCTAGTCACAGTCAATTAGGATATGGTGCAATATCGGATTTAAGAATATCTTTGAACAGTTAGCAAAGACTGGACCGTTTTTTGCCAAAACTTCAGTTCTGTTTGTTGCTACATCTGTGTCTTTGTGGTCTCAAATTAACGAGAGTTAGTTAGCATGTCGGTGTGACGCGCTAGTTTTGATTAAAGAACTGGTCTTATGCTTCAAAAAACTATTTTTAATGTGCAAGTTTGTGAAGAAAATAGTCAAACAATTATCGAAATCATTCCAAATCTACCAAATACATTAGGAAAGCGCATTATTTCAATGGTTTTGTAAATATTCAATGTTCCTGAATATCGATTTGAGTAGTTACAACCAATATGAAAGCATGACCGTGCAGTTCAGTTACAATTTTTTATCCTGCAAACAATATGTGCCCCTACAGGTATGCTGGGTGAGTTTCTAATAGCTTTGTCAACCCCTCCTAAAATCCTGCTACTGTTGTTGGAGCCGTGGGTGTAGGAGCATGCAATGTTTTGGGAGTGCAAGAGATATTTTGCCCAAATTTCCTTAAATTTGACCGAAAAAACTTCTATGTGACAAACTTTTCCCTTCAAGTTTTCTGTAGCTGCTGTTGGTACATTCCATTTTCTTCTACCATGTTGGCGTAGACTTCAAAATAGAAAACTTGGTACTTTAAATTTGGTTCTTAATAACCAACTGAAAAAAATACCCTAGGCTGTGCAAGAACATTGTCAAAAGCAGCTGGCTTGATACTTTTGAGCATCTGTCTCACAGTTCTGAGGTGTGGTGTTCCGTTCATATTCCAGCTATTTTCGCGTCAGCAAGAACTTACCACCTAGCTGAGGACATATATGCAACATGCATCATACTGTATGGCAAAATGTGTTCATCCAAACATTGTGCTTATAATTAAAAACACAGCTTTTCTGTACTGGTCTAGACGGATTCTACTGATATTATGAAGTAGGTGATCTGCAGCATTCTCGATTCCCACAATGTACAATAATTGAAGCACGTCAATGTAATGCCTTTTTTGCCCAAACTTTCAAGTGAGTCAGTTACTCATCAACTTTCACATACTAAAACATGAAGGTACTATAAAGAGTTTGTTGATTTTATATATACATATTCAATGTGTATTCTATGACATAATAAACCTTTATCTGTATACTCAGTAACACAGAAATATAATTTCTTAGTGTTGTTAAAAAATGTCGAAATTTAATTGCACAAATTTTTTGAGGTTTTGCCCTAATTTGGGCTGCGCTTGCACCCCCCTGCACCACCAGCCCCTAACCCGATGGTTAGAGCTTACACGTGTCAGAGTTAAATTAAATGCTTGCGTTGAAGCCATAAGCACACTGACTTGCAAATTGAAATACAACTCTGATTTCCACTGCTTCAAAGTATGTTATGACTTGTCCTAAATTTCAAATTTTCGAAAACTTCATAACAGTTCTTGTGTACCTTCGAAAATATGGAACGTCAAAGGCGCTTTCGAAAACTTGAGATATTTGAAAATGTAGGATGAAGTTTCGTATCCCCAGAGCTATGGTTCAGTGATCGGTTTAACGACATTATGGGTCATTTTTTTAATTTTCTTGGTCAGCTAGCTGCCACTTCCATGGAATTTTACTGACGGTTGCATTCTTCGCTAACTGACGAGCATTCAATCAGAGTACCCTTATGCCAGACGTTTCGAGCAAAGAACGTCGTGCATCTAAAAATCCGAATAGTCGGCATCGGTAGCAGAGATACGATTTGACATTTTGTAAAGGATGTGATACGCGCAATTCGTAGCTCATATAAGATCTTAACCGGGAAAAATCACAACATGTTGCGCATTACTCCTAGTTTCTGCTGCTTAATTTTGAAATCTGGTAATGGTGACAACGCAGAAAACTGCTGGCATGTTTTAACTCGCCCCGCTACCTAACTATTTGTGTTATGCCCTGGATCACCGTGAGAAGGTTGCTTCTCGCACAGCGCACGCGTCTAAAGAAGCCCCTTTTGTGGCAACCCGGCTGGCTTGCTTCACTCAGCGAGTGAATTCAATGCAGCCCGGGATCAACTTGCAAAGCTCTCTTTTTATCAAATTGAAGCAGAACAGGTGCCGTCAGCAGCAGCGTCATGTATTTTGCCAGAAACGCCGCGGTCTGGCCTGTGCGCTGGTTGGCTGGCCGAAAACCCTTAGAGAAGCCTGAGAACACCTATAGTTACAGGGGCTTTAGGCGTTGTTGGGCTTCTGATGCTTCATGGAGTTTTGCTGTGTGTTCTAGTCTCGTAGACAAAAGGTACGTGTTTTCCGTTGGGAGACACCACAGGTGCAATGAGAACCAACAGAGTTTTGCGACTATGTGTCACGATTTAACCACTTAACACCTGTTCCTGTGACAAACACCACTGACGCGAAGTTGTTCTGCATTGTCCTGCGGTCTCATTAAAGTGCAACAATGCACTGCAGCATTTGTTGCTGGCTGATCGTTTTCGGAGGCGCGTTTCAACTATGACCGCAATCAACGTGGTTCGGTTAAGACCAAGCAATTCCTCGAAACTGCACAAATTTGAACTGAAAACAAACTTCAGGGTTAGAGCCTTCTTTTGTACAGCTATAGTCAGATCATTGTTTTGAAGTTATCTGCTTAACCGGAAATTAACTGTTTGTCGTTGGACAAAGCATGTTGTTTTGCTCTGCTTTTGCAAACGGTTGAACTTTTTACTGTTAAGTAAGTTTACTTGATTTGGTATTGAGCCACTTTGTTGCAAAAGCGTTACCGTTGGTTGCGCTAACAACGTAAAAGGATCATGAAATAACCGCAAACTGACGCGCAGCAGTTTGAAGCGGAACTCATGCGCAGTCCGTCACAATTGCCGATGTGTTTTATGAGTCAGAAAATACCAGCAAACAAATCAGTTAAGACATCTACTAGAGCGCGATAATTCTCACCGCTCGAGAAGACTTGGTGCGTTTCAAGCGTAACGATGCATTCAATCAATACTGATATGTGTATCAAAAGACAGGAAGTTGTCACAAGTCTACAAGATTGAGATTTTAATTTGATCACGTTGATCGCAAACATGGCATATGTTTCATTTTAAGAGCATTAGCTCCGTTTTGTTGTCTTGTCAAGTCAAGCCTTGTAGCGAATCCGAAATTTTTGCACAACCATCGCTGCCTTTTCATGATATCACCACGACCGCAGTCAACCAGTTTGGCTCTTAAGTTTAACACATCAGTTTGACAAGCATAGCTGTTTGGATGTAATTTGCAAGCCATTAAACGACACTCGCAATTATTTTTGCGTGTTGACGTTGCACATCAAAACCAGCAAGTTTCATCACATTTCTTGCAAATAAAAAATATCTTTAATTCAATATCACCAAATTCATATTTTGCTGATGCAAAATGTTGGACGATCCTTCATCACAAACGCAGCATTGTAACATTTGGTGCTCATTCGACTGCGAAGTAACCGAAGTTTTTGTAGCTGAGACCTTAAAGGTTGTCAAGTCTTCAAGGTGGAAGCGCAGTGGTTCAACACCACGCTTTTCTGGTTGGGGCTACCAACCTTTTGAACTGCTTTAGTGCTTTAATTATATGGTTCACTGCAAATTAATTCCATTTATATTTCATTACTTTCCCGGCACAAACTTCTACATATTTACAGAAAAGGATAGCCCTTTCCCTGATCACATACTGTTTTTCGCTAACCGATAATAATAATTCATGATCACTGATCATAATTTTGAAATTCATTCTACATTGCACCTACTTTCTTTGGCACGTTTCCCCATGGGGACAAAAAGGCAGTTTAACAAAACATGCGAAAAGGTTTCAGCAATGCAGGAAGATCGGACTGCACTGCTACATTCCTCGCGATTCCCGCAGCCTTGTTGAGCACGAGTATCGATTTCCATCCGTCTCCCACGCATTCAGGCTTTCGCAGCAGACACGAAGAGCGGCCTCTCTGTAGGCAGACTGATGGATTTAGACCGGCGTGTAGTGCGGAGTCAAACCAAAGCCTTTTGAAAGCAAACCTTCAATGATCCGCATTCAACAGAGAAACAACCAGAGAAACGTCAACCTTTGGGTGAGAACCTTTGGCTGAGATCTACAGAGAAACGTCAGCTTTTGGCGCTGAGATGGGTGAGATACGTGTGTCCTGTTTTCTTTCTCGCTCCAAATTTTCATTGCCCGATCTGCTGTGATGGCCAAGAGGTATCTTTGTTTGCATTGACCGAAAAAGGGTTGCGAGAAACACGAAAAGATGGTCTTGCAACTGTAGACAACCAGTGCATCAAGGAAGACACAATTCGAACTCAGAAAGTGATTAAACACTCAAAAATTTCGTGCAAGGTCACCCACAATGATTATTATTGAAATATGTTTGTAGCGAACGGCTTCTAAATTGGTCCCGCTACTGAGGTTCAATTTATACAGCTGGCGCTACATCTATTCGCGGACAAGAAAGCGTACTATTTTGTGGTTTATTTTTTTAATTTTTATTTAAGTGTTTGATTCAGAAATGGTCCATATTACAAGGGCAGTCAAAAGAACAAAAACGTACAAAAATACTGAGGCACAAGCACAACGCATCACAGTGTAGGTGTTGGCTGATACACGTATTCGATACGGAAAGGAGACAAATACTGACGGAAAGCACCAACAGCATTGATAAAGTTTACGCGATCATATAAATACTAAAATTGCCTTGTTTTTTTCCGGAGGAATACTTGCAAGTAAAAAGGCCACAGAATAGTGGGGAGTGTTTCTGTAACAGTACATACATCACAACAAGCAGCTACCGGGTCAGCAAGATGGCTACCGGTTCAGCAAGAACTGACAACGGCTGTCAGTCATGCACAATATTAACGCTCAATTTTTTAATCAAGCCGAAGGCTGTAGTCTTTCAAAGCGAAAAAAATTACAAACATTTTTTAAGTTTCTGTTCACATTTTTTAAGTTTTTTACAGAAAGCGGGAAAATTCTACCCAGTTTTTATTTTAAAATTTTCGTGTAGATGATTGTCATATTCTTGGCATACTGCTAAGAACTGATGCAACTGCGGTTTTCTTGCAGGAAAATACCTGAGTAAATTGCGCGTTTGCCACTGTTGAAAATTCCTTACTAGGTTGCAAGGCCCAAGATTCTAACAATGTGTTAATGCTGTCGCGAAACCACGTATAGTGCTGCAAGAATCTTTTTAAATCTTGCTAAAATCGTTTCATAGATGCAAAGCAATTTTGACGTAGTAATAATTTCTTTGGCAGAATGAACGTCAGTGAGCTTTTTAATCTGCGCAGGAACTCTTTTTTGGGAAGAAAAGGTCATTACATCAAGTAGAAAGATCATGCCTACAAAACACTTCTACGGACCCCCCAGCAGCACTAAAGGAGTTAAAAATGTTAAGCTGTGCGCACATCGCCACAGTAAAGCAGAAGTGCATCAGTTTAAGGACTTAAGATTGACCAAGGAAATCCCGCTAACATCCATGCATCATAACCGGTTCTATAAAAATACGGTATTTTTCGGCCAAAAGACGACTTAGTTTTGCGATGGACAGCAAACCTTTGTGGGCGTCTTATCCAACGGCTTCAAATGCCTTTAAGACCTATAATTATCACGACCAAGTCCAACATGTCAAGGGCAGCGAAGCTAATTTCACTCAGAAAAGATGTGTGGCTCTGCAAGTTCGTCTGCAGTTCAACATAAAATTATTTTCTTCTGTGTGGTCCAAGTGACACCGTATAGTTATCATCAACCTCTTTTGATGCCGATTGTAGCCTTAACTAAGTGTTTTGTCCAGCCGTAAGACCTCATAGGGTTTACACTTCGACAGTAAAAGGTTGTAAAATACGCGGTTTATGACAGTTAACGCCTCATCAGTTCAGTAAGGGGAATGTAACAAGCTGTTTCGGGAGGGATTTCGGAAAGTTGCAGTCAAAATAGCTTAGCAGACTGTCAAGAGCCATGTTTAGCTTTTACGAAAATCCAGCTGCAAATATTTCCAAGGTTGCAAAAGCATGCTTAGAAATCACCAACTGAGGTCCTCAATCACTTCAGTGAAATGTGCGAAACTTTCGCAATGGGTTTTCACCTGAACTGTTGAAGGCAAACACTTCTGTCNAATNGAAATGTAGTTTTACCTTACGCTTATAAAGAATCCAAGTTCACTGATCGACAAAGATAGGTGCGCCATAGAGNAGTTGCTCACTTTCTTACTGGCATATCTTNAACAACATGCTTTTTTTAACTTTAATGTTTTCTTGTTTGATTCCAAGATTGACTTGTGCTGTGCGCAAATGTATTCGGCCACGTCCAAGTTGGCCCATGAATTTAACCTAATCTTTTTCTAAAGATTTTATCTAACAGATCTGTGGTTCCTCGCAGCAGTTACTTGAAGAAGGCTAACCACAACAACCTAACAGGATTTTTATCACAGGCGTGGGCTATCTGTATTATGGTGGATGTGAACTATAGAATTTTAGAATTTATTCAAGCAAATGAACAGGCTACACTTGGCGCTTTTGTCTTTTGACACAGTCCGAAAATTTTATATTTCTATTGGCGCCTAAATGAAGATCAGATTTTGTCAAGGTTTCTTCACTTATTTTTTGCAAGTTTTTCAAAGAAAATGTACGCAAGACAAAAGTCAGAGCGAAACAAGGCGAAACAAAAAGCAGTGCGGAGTCTAATCGAAAACCAGAACGAAAGAACTGTGCTATAGTTGGATTTGGATTTGCAGTTTGCGTCAAAGAAATAAACAACTAGAGTGAATGTCTCTGAAGACAAATTTTAGACAAACTGTGATTGCAGCTTGCTAAAAATACTGCTCGACTTTGTAATGACGGTTTTTGTTTCGTAAACAAACAGAACTAAGTTGTAGAACGGTCTTGAAACGCGTTGTCTAAGTCAAAGTGTGCTGTTACAGTGACGTTTACTGTCTGTAGGAACTTGTTTCGGATCAACAAAGTGCAACCGATGCGAAAATTTGAAACACTTTTAATTAATGACACCGCAAAGTGACATACAAGCTAATGAAGCACCAGTCTCAGCCACAGTGTGACGCTTCCAACACGGCATGTAAGTCGTGTGTAAAACCTACGGCAAGCACACCTGCGGCAACGAAGTCACGGCAACGACTACCAGCTGTTACTCAAAGTCTGCAGTCCTTTTTGTCCTTACGTCATTCGTGGCTTATTCAAAATTTACTGGAGGATTCTAATGTTTGTCATTTAACAGTTCAACTGAATCACCAACAGTCCTTGCCGCGTCGTGTCTTGAAAATAAGGTACTTTGCTAGAAATCACGTTCAAAGTTAAGCGTGACAGCAAAGGGTGCATGCTCTTACCTTTTCGAACAACATACACTAGGCTACCTCACTGGCCTTGCGACTGTGTATATATAACGACGAAGGGTCTTGCAAATAATTTTTTACTTTCATTGCTACTCGTTTTGCCGCGTTCGAAACTTGAGCAGGGATGAAGTTGTGAGCGCTGTCCGCGTGGGAAGAAGGCACCGCGTGCCGCCGCTGGTTGCCTGACGAACAAAAACACGAGGATCCTGTTAGACGCCCAGTCGAGATTGGTATACTTTGTGAGTGAAGGTGGCTGCATTTCTTGAGGATTGATACGAGATGTGAAAATCGAATTCTGCGTTGAGGCCAGTGACCGTGAGCGAATTGCTAGTATCAAGTGGCAGCCTTCGCAATTCGCTAACCGAGTGAAAGGAGAGATCAAAATGAAAAATGTGTTGAAAGACAGGTAACGATGCGGTTCACAGTCGTACGCGAAAATGGAACAGCAACACAAATTTTATCACACTCTGGTTGAGGTAAGAATCAGTCACAGAGCAGTG
>JGI24021J15306_10004268_pt1 | contig 16538 bp, 12 predicted proteins | sample Ectturendosymbi1_FD_15306 | JGI IMG/M metagenome (IMG submission 15306) | reverse complement strand
CGCAGTCGTCAGAATTGTACCTTTTTTTCTTTCAGAATGGACTCAAATTGGCCTTCGTTGAAATTTTAACAAACAACCTGCGAAACATTCCAGCTTTGTAGCAGCTAAATTATTCATCTGTCTCATCATCGGTGAAAAGGTTTGTGTATTTACCTATCATACTTTGTTATGATCAGCAGGAACTGATTAAGGGAGCGCGGGGCACTAGGCCATCTTAGTTTTGAGGGCCCCAAGCATATATGACCTATTTGGCTATTTGTCTGAAAAGCTAGAAAGTATGCACCTCTTATGTGTAGTGCCCCCTCAAAAATCTATCTTTTGTTGTGCGGACTCTGGCTCTACATTTGCCTTAGATGTTCAACAGAAATAAAAGCCTTTCCCACATTCTTCTGAAGAACACATGGCAATGTGATCGTTTCTAGGAATTTGTAGCTCTATCGTGTAGTTCAGAAGTTCTTTTCGTTAAATTTCCGTGATTTCTAGCGTTTTTTGTAGGTTTGTTTTTGGGATGCATTCATTTTCGTGCGGGACCGTGTTGCTGTCCTCGAAATATCGTCTAGCTGTCGATCTAATTACCTGCACATAAACTCCTTTTCTATATTAATAGTAACCACATATTTAATGAAAGAAACAAGCACAATCCATTCAGTCAGAGCTTATTTATGCAGTTTTGAAGTTGTCATTTTCGAAGCCATACAAAATATAGCGTTTTACCTGGTGTAGGAGGCGGGGGTACAACCGCACCCCCAAAACTTTTGATTTGGTGAAAATCCGGAAAAAATCTGTGGAAATTTGGGCAAAATGTGTGACAACCTTCGCAAAATCGTTGTATGTGCTTTGATTTTACAGAAATGGCGCCCAAAATCAGAGTGCACAAACGTTTCTTTTTGAGTTCATGTTTTTTTAGTTCTTTCGGGCAAGTCAGGGGAAATTTGGGCAAGTTAAGGGAAATTTGGGTATGTTTGGGGAAATTTGAGCAAAAATGGTGCTTGACGAGTGGTTTGACTTCAAAAAATGTGACCAACGTGAAAGGAAATGCAGAAATGCAGTCGTCGTTTTTCGGAGGTTATTTTTTTTGGACTTTTTTCAGGCAAGTTTGGGGAAATTTGGGCAAAAATCCTTCGCACCCCCAAAAATTTACCTGCTCCTACACCTAAGGTGTTTTAATCCTCTATACCAGGGCTTCTCAAACTTTTTTGTTCTGCGGCCCCATTAAAAAAAAAGTTTTTTCTATGCGGCCCTCTTGTTGGATAGCCTAGATCAGCTGTGTCCAACCCTCGGGCCGCATGCGGCCCAGTCGAAAGTATTGTGCGGCTCAGTTTAGGTTTCCACTGTAGTAAAAGTATCTTACATGCTAACAAACAGTCGTTATTTTGATAATCTTGAATTTGAGATTTTTGATGCAGGTGGTGCTCAGTACCACTTTATCAAGTCCGTCACCATTGCAGTTAGGATTCGCATGCTTTTAGTGCATTAAGCTAAATTTAGTTTGTTAAGATAAAAGTAAGCGGTTAAATGTGCGGCCCTCATTAATATGTCGTTCAATTTGCGGCCCTGGTTAAGACACTTACATAATTTTTGGCTCAGTAGGCAATTTGGGTTGGACATAGCTGGCCGAGATGTTAATGATACGTGTAAACATCTCATTACAAATCTCAAGATGTATTTTTGTGAATGGCGAAATCCTACAAATGCACACAATCCACGAAAGTAACTACACAGTAATAAAACTACCACGTAATGGAAACAGTGAGGCGAAAAATAATTAATAAAAAACAATTCAGTTTAAAGAAGTTATCAAGCACAACTAATGGAATGGATGCACGTGATAATTTTTACACAGATCAGTCATTCGTAGATTGATACAAGACAACGCAGGTCGAAGGACATTCTTCATTTTTCAAAAAGGATCGCTTTATGGACTTGATGATTATCAATTTTGAGAATACCGCTTCACACAAATATCTTCTGCAAAAGTCTAAGAGTTTATGAATGGACAGATCAGAAATGACTTAGCATTCATTTCTTGTTCTTATCCACAAAGGACATGGGCTAAACTCTGTTTTGAAACTTGCAGTTGCAAACGTTTGTCGTTTGATAATTCCGCAAACTCATCCTGGGCATGGCAGGTGTGTGCCCTCCTAAGGTTTCAATTGTATGGTTTGTGGGTCCAACTTCTCCTGAATCAAAGTCCAAAGTGCTTCTCAAACTGTGTATGAAGCTTTTAACTTTAGCTTGAAACTACTCGGTGTGGTCTCAAACAGGGATGTGGAAGCGGCCATTTCGTCAACCGCTTCCACACCTATCGCTTCCGCTTTCGCTTCCGCTTTCGCTTCCGCTTTCGCTTCCGCTTTCGCTTCCGCTTTCGCTTCCGCTTTCGCTTCCGCTTTCGCTTCCGCTTTCGCTTCCACCGCTTCCGCTTCCACCAACAAAAAATGAAAAAACGACCGTTGATCTTAGCAGACTAGGCTTGCGATGAAGAACGCCATGAATGCTAGTTAAAGGAAGGTCGACTCCTGTGGTCATAGTGCGACCCTTGAACCACCCAGATTTTTTGAAAACTACACAGGTTTAGCGCCACTTATCAATACCAGATATTCCTCACGCTTACTTATTTTCCCCATGTTAACGGGATGCAAGCAAGTACAGCGTTTAGGTTTTTGCCACTGGTTATATCTTTTCTGGTGGTTGAAGCGAAATTATTGGGTCTTGAACTTTTTGTTTTAACGCTGTTGTTTCTGAGTGGTTTCAGGCATCTTTTATTTGGTTAACTTAGTGCAACATAATATACATTTTAGCAGGAGGAAAAAAGCATCTACTGGCCGGGTTTAAGTGAGGACGGATTTGAAGAAACGAAAATATTCCCATTTGATTAACATATACAGTTTTTTCAGACCACGTTTGTCCGTCACATTTCGTGGCGCACCATCCTAAGCTCTTGCAGAAAAGGAATTTGATCGGGATGCTGAAGACATTTTTTACGCATATTCTGAAGATGTAGCATGTTCCAGCTATAATACAACTCTTCAAGAAATACAAACAGACGCCAACAGTCAGGGTATCACAAAAATACGAACCAGGAAGAAGCACAAGTCTTTCCATTATCACCGACCTACCCTATTAAAGCAAAAGCAAGTAAAAAATATTTGTGTTCATGGAAAAATTACAGATATAAGTAAACATTCTGAAGCAGTAGCACAGCCAATAATTTTGTTTGGACAGTCAATGACATCGTCAGTCACTGACGGCATCTTGGGTTCAACTGTTCCATTCTTTAGTTTGCAACAGTTGAAAATTGATAGAAAACCGCCAGTAATCTTAGCAAGTGTGTTTCGCGGGCCCATGGCTTTTTCGACCTCATTCTGACTGCAATACTGTTTTGAAGCCTCGTCAGAACCAGACCTAGGGCCCTTGAACTTATAATAGTAGCAACACAAACGTCCGTAAATCATCTTATGAAGACAGCGATGCTGTAGTAGCAGGCCTGTAGCCAGCTTGGGATACCAGGATGAGGCGAAGATTTTTCTGAGGGGGACTAATTAGATCGGTCGTTCTCAAAGTGGCCGATATCGACCCCCAGGGGTCAATTCGACTATCCAAGGGGTCGATAAATAGTCACGGGGTCGAATGGGGGTCACTGAATGGTTAGGGGGTCAATGAATAACTGCTGGGGTCTACTGGAGCAATGAAGCCTCCAATTCAAATTATTGTTAATCGGGCAAGGAATGCAAACGGCGTTTTTCAACGAATCGAACAAAATTAAGAGGGCTGATCAAATCTCAGCTACAGTAGTTTGAAAGTACATTCGATTCGAATAGTTTTTTATTAAATCATATTATTTTATCATGCATTTCATGTAAAAAGTACACAAATTTATTTTGACACATACTTTCCTTGTATTAGTAACTGTTGGGCTAGGCCGCGGGGTCTGCAAAAAGTTGTATATTTTAATTGGGGGTCGACGTGCAGAAAAGTTTGAGAACCACTGAATTAGATGGACAATAGTTTTACACTATGTTCAACACTTTTTTCCACGGAAGGCAAAAACGTTTTCAAGGGGCCTTGTGCCTCCCATAGTTACGGTCCTGTTCAGTACATTAGAACCAAAAAAAGAGGTGTATTCTTTTGCAATCAGTTGCGAAAATAAGTTTTTAATATATTGGGCAGGTGCTGAAAATAAGTATGAATATAGCTATTTAGAGGAAAGGTTTCTTAAAAAGCATCTCAGCAGTGTTGAATGTAGATTTATTGAGCCAAACATGAAAGATAGTCATGCGGACCCCTATCTCCCTCTTCTCACACCAAGTTCAACCAAAAGAGGTTTGGCATTAAAACGTTTGCTGTTAACATTCACTGGATATATACATTGGTGGTTTATTTTCTTCAGATCTATGAAAACATACCTTGTTGTAGTATTGTTCAATTTTCAGGATTGATCTTTGAAATAACATTTTGTTTTGATTCACCTTCATATATTTAAACCGAAGATCTACTTTCCATAAATTGGTAATATAGCCAGTGATAATAAGCCCATTAATATGTTTCAGTTAGCTGCTTAAAGTTTCATTAGTTCGATTTTTAATTTAAGGAATGGTGCACATAAACCGTGCAGCAATGGACCAACAGTTTCGTACAGTTTTAAGCATGATTCATCGGTCCCTCAAGCCGGCTCATTGGTCCCGACGCATGGGGATCCTTGATCCACTTGGATGACGAATGAAATAATCCATGTAACTTTTAAGGTTGCAGATATTTTGCTCCGTAAATTCCCACAAAGCATACCACAACCCTAAGACACTTACTGTAAAAATTTGAGCAAAAAATATTCCACCGTGTTGTAGCTACGCTCGATATCATAAAAAGTGATTCGTAGATGCCGACTTTCCCCTATGCTTTTTCGCGTTCTCTCGTGCTACTGATATCGCACGTTCATTCAGACTTATAGTGCAACTTCACCGTGGACAAAAAGTTTTCGCCAAGTTACTGCTCAAGTCAAATAAACTATGTGGAAGCGGAAGCGGTAGAATTTTCGTGCTTCCGCTTCCGCAGAAAAAGGACCGCTTCCACCGCTTCCGCTTCCAGCTTCCGCTTCCACGTCCTTGGTATCAAAGCAGTTAGCTTAGGCCCTAGAGTAGACCTAGAGTTTAAACCGAAGCATGCCTTCATCTCGGAATGAATGCAACAAGGTCAGTATCGGTCAGTACTCTAAAACAATCATGGTGTAACAGCGCATAACTTGTTGTACCTGGTTTATATTAACATTTGATAGCTCAGGCAGGCATCATAGTAAACAGCTGACAGCATAAAGTAAGATATTGCCCCTAAAAATAAAAATGTAGTAGAAATAGGTTTACTGCAGGCATGGGCGTCGGAAGGATTTTTTCCAGGGGGGGTAGTAGGGGATTTTCCCAAATTGTTTTCCAGAAGGGAGCCAAAAGTGGTGAAATTTGTTTTTACCCCTCGAAATTGAAAAAACAACCTTTTTTTGCTAATAACTTCAAAACCCAGGGGGGCTTGGTCCCCCCTGCTCCCCCTTCCGACGCCCATGACTGTAGGCCTCCTTTCAAGTTTCTTGTAAATTTTACAAAAATTTTAATACCTCATTCGTTAAGCCAGTTGGTTCCGCAACCCAAAAATTACATTTCGCGACCCATTTGGGGCCACGAACCATAGTTTGAGAAGCCCTGCTCTATGCCATAGGCCGATGGTAAACAGCATGAAGACAAATTCTGCACAGCAGCAAAGTACTGTCGCAACACTCTCAGCTAACCATATGACGTAAGCGCAATGCAGACACGTTTTTCCCTGTAAAGCTCACGAGAAACTGTTCTAGCTGATTTAACTAACATATAGAGCAGGGGTCACCAACGTGGTGCCCGCGGGCACCAGGTCGCCCGCAAGGACCATGAAGGTAGCCCGCGGGCCTGTTCTAAAAATAACATTAGCATGGTCAATGCTTTCACATTAACGAATATCAATACCAAAATAACTGAAGGTAATTTGAGCAAAATTTTTATTTCAGAAGTGTGTATCAAACTAGTAGCCCTTCGCATTAATCGGTCGCCAAGAAGTAGCTCTCAGATTCAAAAAGGTTGGTGACGCCTGATACAGAGCTTCAATAAGCAATCTGTTGAGTTCGTTTTGGCTCCTCAACATGAAACGTCTTGTGATCCCGAAACAACAACGAAAGAACACTTCGATTACTGGAGAAAAATAACTGAAGAAAGCAACTTAGAAGTTTACCGACGGACTCACGACAAGTCGAACGAAGCTGAAGACTAAACAACGACCAAAGACATTAACTCTTTAGAACATTGTCATGTGTACCTATCTGGTGTATTGTAAAATTGTACTTTTCACATTTACTGTAAGTCACACCCAGGAAGATAGTACCTATTACTATATTAAAAATTAACTTCGAATTGTAAATAGAATTCACAATGAAAACAGTTAAAAATATTACTGTAAATATCGTTTCGAAATCCGAAATTTGTCACGTGACCTTGGTGTCGAACCTCGCGTGTATATAAAGAGCGGAACTGGTATATTCAAATAAACTCCTGTTGTGTTGCATATAGCAGTGCTTAACGTTATACTAATAAAACCATAAGTGAATACAATTTTGTTGTGATAAACTGAGCGGTGTCGAGCGAAACCGGCGGGTCAAAGTTTCGTAATTGTTGACTTGGGCGTGCCATGGACACTTCCACTAACCAGTGCTCTCGCGGAATTGTCCTAAATGTGGTTCTCTTCTTCTAGAAGTGGACTGCCACAAATCTCTGTTTACACGAAATCTAGTAAAAACAACCAAACGTAGAATCCAATACTGACAATATTGCTTTTCATCGGAGTTTTGCAGTGTTGGACGGTGTTGCGTTGTTGCGAGCTTTTTGTGAGTGGAAAATTGAACATCAATTAAGTACCGTTTTTTTTCTTTTTTATTATTTTTTTGCAACCACTTTCACAAAGACGGCCTGCATCTTTCTTACCCCCAGATGCACAATATTGTCGTGTTGTTACTGTACTGATAGGAGTCTAGAGTAGACATTCGCATTTCCGCTCGTTTCAAGGTGAATTGTGAAGTTAAGCTTCTGCGCAGTTTCGCAAATTTTAGTTAATATTGGGTCGTGGTAGGAAAGAGTTGCGCGGGGCCCTAGGCCATGGCCTATTTGGCCTATGCGTAAATCCGTCCCTTGCGACATTACCTTCTCAATTATTCCAAAATTTTCAATCATTCTCGATTTTTTTCATTTTGCACGTAGAAAAGGAAAGTAGAGTGGGGCATAAGTGTTTCGAAAATCCTTTTTAAAAGTGGACTTTTCCGGACCTAACTGCAAACGAGGGCGAAAAATTTCCTTCCCCTTCACAAATATTATGTGGCTTCAGTAGACATAGATTGCCGCAGTCAGGAACTACTGCTGAACTCAGGTGTTTGTCAACCCGCATTCAATAGTCACATTCCCATTTCGTAAGTGATGACCTGCGTTGATATGTGTAAGTACGTTTAGTGAAGAGCAGAGAATAGTCCAATTTGGAAAGGATTCAGGAGTCCATTCGATGCTAAATGAATTTACATCCAAAGTGGCATTTCCGATTTATCCTGAACAACTGTTCTGGACCAACGAACCTTCTAGAAATGAACCACACACAGGAAAGCATGCGGTTTCCTGGCGTGCTTCTCAAACATTGTAACACAGGCAGAGGTTGACCTAGATTGTTTAGTGAACGTAAAGTGACAACTGATCTCTAAAGGCCACAATGTATGCAAAACCGTCAAAAATGTCGGCTTGGTAGGTGAAATTTCGTGTAGTTCTTGAACAGATAACTTTATTCAATTGCTGAATTTGTTGAAATAAGAATTTGGATATTTGGACAAGTTTGAAATTTGTAACTTCTTGATGTTCCGTTTTCCAGCCCGCGTCCCATAATGAGATAATTGTAGCCTACTGTTACGTGTTCTGTGACTACACGGAAATGTAGAAGAGCAAAAAGGTTGGCTTCGTCAATCCTGGTTGAGCAGGTTCGGCAAAATCGCAAGCAAGGCTATGGCTATAGTTGAGGCTGAAGGCTATATATTTGACTACTTGGTGTTCAAGATTTTAATTAGCAACGAAGAAGAAATAACCGTTGATTCACGCATCTCAAGATTTGTCAACCTTTTGCTGGTAACGTTGTCAACCCTTTTCTAGCAGTAATAGCACCTAACACATTAGATAACTGAAACGTAGACAACTATACTTGTGGTTCAGTCGGGAGAGAACAAAGATTGTGATTGCACAGAGTAGGGAAGTAGGAACTCCCAATGAGGGCATTGCGCGCAGTTTCACTACTTTTGGGTAGTTTTTACAAGAGGGAATTCCTAACCTGGTGTTCAAGTTCAAAGGCCTTAAATGGGGGCAACATTCGAGAGGTTAGGGAAGAAAGCTTCGTTTTTTCTCGCACATACATTGCACACTAAGTTGTGTTGAGAATTTTTCTTTTCGTTGGTAAGGTTCAGTGTCTTTTTAATAAATAAACTCGTGGAGCAGTAAAAATATGTATATACGGGAATGAGGTATTGTCAGGGTTGTCCATGGGACATATTTATCTGTCCCATTCCCATACCATAGCAATTTATGCCTGCCCATCCCATGGGATTCCCATTACATTATTGTAATATTAATATGGAATACAATTCAATACAAATTATTAAATTTATGAAAGTTTAGGTTTAGTATCTGCTAAATAGGACTACATGTACAAAGAGACATGCAAAACGACAAAATTTATTGACTTTAAAATTCAGAAGTATAGTCTAAGTATGACAATTCAATAACATTCTGACACTCTCATTTTATTTCTGAGTCTCATGAGAAATATGAATGTGTGCTGCCCCATCCCATGGGACGTTTCTCATGGGATCCCCATAGGAATCCCATTCCCATGGACAAGCCTGGGTATTGTATCAAAATTTAGCCGCCAGTATAAACAGTGGTGGACTTAGGGTTGGGAGGGAGGCGAGGCAAGGCCGAAAAAAAACCCTCTGATGATGTCATCATACTCAGCCAACCGTGATAAGCAGGGACGGATTTAGGGAGCGAGGGGCCTAGGTCATCTTAGTTTTTGGAGCTCCACGCAGGTGTGACCCATTTGGTCACTTGTCTTAAAAACGTGAAAGTATGCCCCTCTTACGTGTAGCACCCCCTCAAAGTTTTATCTTTTGTGGTGCCGACTTCGGTTCTGCGATTGCCTTAGATCTTCAACAGAAATTAAAGTCTTTCCTACATTCTTCTCAACAAACAAGAAATGCCAATGCCATCTTTTCCTGAAATTTATAGCTCTCGTGTAGTTCAGAAGTTCTCTTCGTTAAATTTCCGTAATTTGTAACCTTTTTTGTAGGTTTATTTTTCGTATTCACTGTGCTGCAGTGACTAGCCACATTTTAAAAACCACATTTTATGTAAAATCTATTTCCTTAGGTTAGTTTATAAAATCATAATCATTTTTCCTGATTTTGCGAAGTACTGTTTAACCACCAAATGTTTTCAGTCGGTTGAATATCAGCAATCATGACCGTGATGCTGTCGTTCGCTTATGATTTCGTGTGCCTTAAGCTTTTAAAACACAAAGCCTTATCAGGTAAATTCCGTTCTTGATGCTCGCGATCGACTCAGTGATAAAGGTGAACACTGTCACCCAGGAAACTGGGTTCATTTCACATCATTAGCACACAATGTCAAATCTAGATCCTGGAAAATATTCTTTCAAGAACCTGAGCTTATTTTTCAGATGGACAGCGGCAGCCCAGTGGTTTGTTTACACAATTCAACTGACATGTGCTCGGCTTATTACGTCAGCGGATTCTTTTCATTTCGCAATAGAAATGATCGTTGCCAAGGAGACCACAGTATTCTAAGCAGCGTCCTGGATAAAAGTGGAAACAACATTCTTTTCAGTTTCGTCACGCATAAAGTGAAATTTCCTTTTTATCAAAAAGATCATTTAGAGCTCAACAAATCTAATCCAAAATCGACCGACCTTGACCAGCTTTCAACAACAGCCCGGAACAAAGAGGGGAAAAAGTTTTGTCATTACGTTTGTTTATTTCGCACCAAGATTTTTCGTCACGCTTCAATCACTCTAAATGTTGTTTAGATTATCTTTTTGTGCATTTATAGCTTTTGTGTGCAAACTACATTTAACTTTTAGCAAAAAGCACCGGCCAATGTGAAGTTGTGCAACAAAACAGACGTAACTCGATAGGGATTTGCCTTTGTCGATGAATGTGCAAGACTTGGCTTATTTTTACCTGTGAATACCTTAACTTTCTTTACTTTATTCATTAAACTTGAAAGAATATGAATTATCTGCTGGCGTCTTTCTTTACAAGATAGATATGATGATGCTTTCAAGGCATAATTCGAGTAGTAGGGAAGCAAGTGCAGTCACATCTTTCAATAAAGCGAGTCTGCTCATGAACAAAAACCATGCGATTACAAATGATGTAGGCTATTCAGGTTTTTACAGCATGTTTGCTCAAGCGTATTTCATACAAAATTTCATGGACCTTTTTTAAAATCTAATACTGAACGAAACTGAATCATGCAACGACGTCGACTGCAATGGAGTGAGGTTCATTAAAAAATTTTGCAAATCGAGCCTCAGGTCATTTATAAAACAGAAAAGACGCTTGACAATTGCATATGTGGAAAACTCGACGAATTCCTGCTCGATACTTGAAATTTACAGAAATGTTTGTCAATATTTAGAATATCCTATTCGCTATATTTGTCCGCGTTTATCACTTCACAGAAATTTTCACTTTTTTATTATTTCAAAATTTGCAGTAAAAGGCTGAATATTCACTTGTGTTCGATAGCAGTCTTGTTCTGTATGCTGGTGGCAGTGCTCGTGACCATTGCAACAATAGGGTACCTAGAATTTGTCGCGGCTGGGGGCAAAGTCAATTTGGCGCCCCCACCCAGTCGTGGCAGCATAGATACGAAGTGTGAGTTGGGAATAAAGGGGCGTCGACAGCTGATTCATGCCTCGCAAATAGTTGTTTCTAGACGCCTCTGAAAACTGCATATGACTGTAACGCCACGGAACTGTCTTCAGAACCTTTGAATCTTAGAAATTATTAACTATCGTAGAGTTAAGAATCTAATCGTTTCGCGTGAAGCTAGACCTACTTTGAAATTTAGGTCACGATAGAGCATTAAAACTATTACATCACGATATTCCAAACTGAAGTAATGCATTCGAATCGTAGCAGCTAAAACTGCCCAACTTTTTTAATCGAAACGAGAAGAATGTCCGCATCTTTAGAGGGTTCTATTAGCTCTCTTGCTCTATCAGTTGTCGAGTTGTGACTGAACCTGGCCGAGCCAGTTAAGTGGCTTGTGCGGACGTCAAAAGGGTTGCTTTACCATCTAACTTCTAGGACAAAGTTTCCTTGCTTTTGCTTCTACCGCAAATTATCGATTATTTCCTCGAAATAAATAGCGTATAATGAAACGAAAAGAAAGAATCAACTCCCGTTGCGAAAATTTACCGACAAAGTTTGTTAGCAGCAGTTAGTGAGCACCAAATGAAAAGAAACAAGCAAAGCAACACCTACGTGGTAATCTGCCAAGTCTCAAAAAATAGATTGACCTCGTTTTTAATATTGATACAACCCAACTCTGCATTCTTCGTGATGTTATTTTATGGAACATGACGATTGCGTTGTAACGAGTCTTCACTACACCACCGTTTAACCTCGGGAGGATTAACCTTTTTTGCCCATCGGGTTTCATTACAATGCCATCCTAATGTGAAAACCAATGCACGCTGCGTTAAGTAAACTAATACAACAACATTACAGTAGATCAATATGTACTTACGTTGAGCCAGTTAGAATCTTGTTCTTAAAAAGCACCAAAATAAACCACGTGAATCGAGTACGAAACAGCTGCCAAAATTGATTAGAAACACCAAGACAGTGCATTAAGCAATTTGAAACAAGTCTCAAAATAGGTGCCTATCTGACCTGGTAACCTCTATCAATGTCTCGAAGAAAATATATTCACAGTCCCCTGTTTGACGACAAACCCATGACATATTTGAACATATTTGGACGTGACATCATACCTCGTAGTCCGCAATGACCAATCATGTCCTTGGATGTGTTCAATATATGGGTCGAATTAGTATAAAACACACGTAGGAATTACTGAATAGTTGACAGTAGTCACTAGTAATGTACCTAAGGCTGTTGCACAGTTCTACATGGAATTTTGTGAATTTAGTCAACACTTAACGAAATTTCCCATAAATCAAAGTCATTATAGCGAATTTTAGAACCAGACCAATCCATTTTAACATGAAATCCATCAAACCATAAAAGCTCACAAATTTTTCGAGACATCATATTGTTTTTTCGCAACAACATTTTATAGGTTGCGTCGTTGCACTAGCATGCTGCAAGTACTGTGAACAAGGGTTGGTAGATACTTCAACGCAATGGGCAGGAGAACTCTCAAAAACGACCAAAACTTCATGCTTAGGGCCAAACATAGTTTTTATTTATTTTTATAAACAAATATTTTCGTTAACACAACTCCACAAAACAATTGCAAATACCTGGTCTAAAAAAAAGAGACCAACCAGTCGACGGATCTCACCATCCCCAACAACCTATCATCAACTTACTATACTGTTCAGCGAATGAGCGTGAACGTCAGTTGGTTAATGCTTTCAGGCCAGGGTTGCCAGATATTTTTCATAGCTTATGGCGAAAATGTTCCTTAAAATGGTCAAAATGGCGATACAAAATATTTCAAAATACAACAAAATTTGTATAGCCATGGACATAGGGGACAGAAAATGTTTTGGGGCATAATGTTTTTGGCCGAGAAAATCTGTTTTGCCAAAGAAGCAAGTTTGACTATACAACAGCAATTTCTGACATGACCTAAGCGTTGCATTGTCCTGATTGTTGAAAATTGTGTTAGTTAATTTGAATTACCGAATCGGTGTGCACATGAACTTCGCTCAATCAAGAATTCCTGCGCTGTTCTGTAGGCTACAATCAGAATACTGTTGCCACCAGGCGATTAGCTATGGGGGACAACGGGGCAATGCCACCCCCAATTGCAAAGTTTTCAGGTTAATTAAATATTTAAAGTATAAGCCAAAGAAATACTTTAGTGCAAATCAACGAATCTGCCTCAAGGAGCCTATCTTATTTCAGCATTTAGTCGAACGCAAACTTGTATTTGACCTTTAGTAATAATCAATGGCCGCAAGTAAAAACAATTGGAGTAACACTTTTCGCAGTTATTTTGGCGCACCAGCTTGCTGTATCCCACCTAATGGTTATGTAAGTTTCATTTCAAGACCATCGCAAATTCTTCTCTGATAACCGTGGATGTTACAAATACAACCTATCCTTGTTTCGAGTGTCAACGTAGCCTTAAATCAATAGTGTAGATTTTTGTTATTGCACAGTTCTAAAAGTAGATGCGTGAATATGGCGGTGATAGAAATTTTATGTCTTGAAGCTCAAACTTTGGCGATTCAGTTTCAAAGTCTTCTTCATTGCGCCATAGTAACTGTCTAGCAACAACAGCATTCATTCTATATATTTATTTGTGATGACGTGTATTGTGGCGGTTCAATCATAATTATGTGGAGCCTAAACGTTTTCATCAATTATTTCCATTTACCTTGCCGGCGAGTAAAAATCAGTCTTGTCAAGATATTAGACTCCAACCTACTGTTGATAAGCTCAGTGTTTCAACTTTCATCTGATGTTAATAGCCACCTATCTTACAGTAAATAATTTGAAATCATTTAACTGCAACGAAAAGAGTCAAAGGCAAAATCTAACGTAAGTAGCAAGATGCTTTTCATTTTGCAAGGGCTGAGGGAATTGACACTGCCATTACTTACAGATACTGAGATATCTTGCACAGGGGTGCATATTAAAATTTAGGGGCAAGCTCTCAGAAAGGAGTCCCAAAACATCGCCGTTGGGAAAGATAGATGTGGGATTACGTATATAATTGTATATTTTCCCATAATTTTTGCTTTATTTTTGAAAACATATCACTTGCTTCAGAGCTTCTTTAAATGTGGTTCTGAGTGGTACATCACCTTTTTAACTAAACAGTGGTGCAAAGCTCTCAAGGGGGGGGGCACGGTATCTCTGAAGAAGATGGCCCGAGGCGACTGCCTCCTTATCCTTCCCTAATTTCCATCCTTGAGCTTGCAATCTGGCTTGTTGGCAAAGCGCATGTGACTAAAATGAAACTAAATTTGAATGTTTTTCTCATTTGGGCTTCAAATTATTATATTTTCAAGAATCCCCTGATTTCTACAAATTTAACTACGTGCAGTGCTAAACTAACTTTACCTGCAGCTGAGCGCAGTCAATAAGTTTTGTAATACTGGGTTTACTATTGTGTTTACAGTTTAATTCCATCTTATATTTCAATGAAGACATTAAATTTAGCTAAGTCTCATCAAACAGTTTAAATGAAGTAAGTTCAAAGTAGCTACAAAGGTTTTACGGTATAGGTTGAACACAGCTAAATATCTTACGGATTATTATCAAAAATCCAAACATTTTTCAAACGCGGTGAAAGACTCTAGCGTATACGGTTATCAACTACAGACGTGAATAACTTGCTCAAAAATTAGATGACAACGGGATCCACTTATATGCGCCAAAGTTTTGTAGAAGGCCTACTTCGGATGTCATTGCCTCAGAGCAAAGTCGCTGTTCAGCTTCGGTTGAACGTTCTGCGTTGATGTACAGTACATCAGAAGTGTGTAAATACAGTATAAGTGCAATCGTAATGGCGGCCGCGATGACTTCTTGCTCAAGTGGGCATTGAGAGGTTTACTAACGCTTTTGCAAGAAAGCTTTATGAGCATTGATCCAAAGTAAAGATCCAAACCATAAGCTTGGAACTTTACTATCAAAACTTTTAAAACTTGTCAATTCAATGAAAACGAACTTTTTATTTGTCGGCTTAAATCCGAACACAAATGTTCAGGAGAAAACGCAAGAAATATGCATGTTTCATGGATGATGCTTTAAAAACAAGGAGCATCAAAAATATTTAAATGTTGAAACTCTGTTGTTGTTTTCCCCAGCCCTAATGAAATTTCTGGCTACGCGCCTTGTTGCACTGCTGGTATTTACCAAAAGATCTTGTGCTTTGTTTTTGATTTGATCTATGTCGTGGCTGTTAGTAGCAGTATACTTTATTTATCGAAACTGACCAAATTTGGATTGATTATTTATCACAATTTTTGAGCATAATTGTGTCTATTTAAGATCTCAGAATTAATGTGTTTTCAAATTTTAAATGTAGTGCTAAGTGCTAGATATCCAGATATAGCACCGTTGTATACTTGTATATACTACTAGTTGCTAAACCACCACGATGGGTGTAGCCAGGTATAAATTCCATAATGTGCCCCTAATTTGGCCAATTGTACAAAAAGGTCGTACTACGGTTGGGTGAACATGATGACGTCATCGAAACGCAAACAATAAGGTTTGTCCCCCCCAAAGTTTTTTAGCAAACGCGGTCCCTGAAACCGGTTATTTTCAACACTCAGGAAGGGAATCGTCCTTGTGAGAGTGCACATGGTGACATTTTGAGGGTTTTCTTTCCGGAATGTGATACCACATGCAAATTCGGCCAAAGTTTCAGAAATATTCAAAAAAGGTCAAAAGGCCAAACGAAACATCTGCGGCCAAACCACTTCTGAAAACACCAAAATCTTACAATTCGGATTAAAAAAACTGAGTTCCCAAACCCGCTGTGAACGCTGGATTCCCGTCCTATTGTGACGCAAATATCCCGTCCTATTGTGACGCAATTATCGATAGTCTCATTGTCCAGAACCGCTAGGCCGTGCTGTCCATGGGAATGTGAACGGATTGGACAATGAAGGACAACATGGTCAACGGTCTGTTCCTCCGCGCCACGCTCACAAGCCGCAGAAGGGACCAGTCTCATACCCCATTTGAGTAAGCAGGAGTGTGTGCGGAGACAGTTAAGCCATACCCACGCTGTTCTTGGCTGGGCCATTCCGGGAGGGTAGACGCCGGTGTCGGGTATGAAAGTGCGAAGTCTTTCATGAGTCAAATCGCATGCGGGAGCTGAATGCTGGTGACAGAAGCTCCGCCTTGAAACGTCACTAAGGTTCGTGACTGGCCGCTTTGCGTGTTTTGATGATCTCAAAGAGATTTCGCAACTCGATAGCATACATTGACATTTGAAATTTCCTAATTATTACCTAATATACAGACCTCGATCTGTCGCTCACCCAGATGCCATGCCCGTGGGTAATTTAAATATTCCGACCGTCCAGGCGACCTGCATTGATTTCTGTTTGGTAAAAACACGGTGACATTTCCTGCTATTCATTTTATTTTTCAGGATAGATTTTGTCAAATATCAGATGATTTTTCAAGGAGGATTTACCGCAGTCGTCAGAATTGTACCTTTTTTTCTTTCAGAATGGACTCAAATTGGCCTTCGTTGAAATTTTAACAA
>JGI24021J15306_10004263_pt1 | contig 16545 bp, 9 predicted proteins | sample Ectturendosymbi1_FD_15306 | JGI IMG/M metagenome (IMG submission 15306) | reverse complement strand
GGCGGCAACAAAAGATGTGACAAAAACGAGCCACGCTTCTACGAAACGGCGACAGTACAGTAGATCTGTTTTGAACAGACAACAGTTGCAGCGAAAAAACTAAAAAAGTTTAACGGCAAACTCGTTCGAGGACCTGCGGTGAAACTCAACAGCGTATATTGTGTCAAACAGCCTATAAAGCAAACCTATATGTCAATAGCATAAGGTACGAGTTAGCATTTCGTGAAAGTATAGTATAGCCATTCATAAATCTGTCGGTTACGGCAGTGTATTCACATTTTGAATCAAATTAATGCTGTGGCCATTATGCGAGAAACCATACTTACAAAGAATGTTCAAATTTTTCAAAGATGACACAAGCCTAGTCACAAGAATATCCAGTTAGTACATAAAACCTAAATGCATTACCGGGTGAAACCAAAAATCACAGCAAACATCACCAGCTGGTGCATACCACATACCAGCCACCAGCATCTTGTTTTTGTTTGAGCGAAGCGTAAGAATTTTCGGGTTACACGTAAAAACGACCTGAGTGACATACAACCAGGGACACATACAATCGCTCACCAGCTGTTTTTTTTTTCGCAGAAACATAATCGGTCATTTTTAGCTGAGACATTTTGGTCACTGACACATTTCGATCATTTGTCTCACAGTTGTATTAAAACTCAACATAAAAGTGTTTTTTAGCCTATATCTTGAAATATTCTGACCGAAATGAGTTAATATTTTTCGGTCATTTCAAAAACATTTCTGTCTATGACCGAAGAAAAAACAGCTCACCATCTACAAATGCAATAACAAATACGAAATAATGCGAGAAAGATTTCTACTTGCTTGGAGGATCAAGCAAAACGTGTTGCAATATTCAGGCTTGAATGCACAAGTTGCAATACGCGGAAACACGACTGTGATGGCTTTTCAAACTTCCAAGCATTACAGAAAACATCACAGAATTTTCTGCCATGCAGCGGCCTATGTATTCAGTAAAAACTTTGCTGCTGGCTTACTGCGTACGTCAGGCAAAAACTTTTGAGCCAGGTGTTGAGGTGGGGACTTTCACAGTGAAACGCTCACGGCTTGCACCCGTGGCCGGATTTGGCGATACGGCAGTAAGTACCTAGTTTTCCGCATTGGTTCGATCCGACCAAGAATTTTGACTTGCAAACTTGACAACGAACACCTTACCCAGGGTATGTCATCGAACCCGTGTAGGACGTGGGGAGAAGATTTCCCTACGTTATCCCATGCAAATATTAGTATGAGCACTGAACACGTAACTATTTCTCTCACAAAGATCCTGCATGGAAGGCAAGGGGCCATAGAAACGTTAATCAGAAAACATGAAGCAGCCATCCACAAGTCGAAGAACACACCCGGCGACTACTGAAACGACGCACCAGTGCTGTTTTAACCTCCAATTGCACAGACTGAAGCAAAATTTATGCGTAATGAAAGGTCTCCACGGCGAAACAAGCTAGTATCACGTCACTTTATGATTTAACTGAAGGTCAGTTAATGAGCAGTACGAAATTTAATTCGTTGGTCGAGCTCTACCGCGTTGGCACCGCTAAGCGCGATTACTTCAACACGATAGGCCTCACAAGATGTTAGCAATTGATCAATTGGACCACAAAGCAAAAGCCACCACATCCATTCAAACAAAAGGATATGTAAAGAATTTAAAGGAATTGATATTTGTGGCAGAACTTTCATACCATTTCACATGGAATCAGATAACTGAAAATCACAGCTGCTTATCGCAGTCACGCCATTCACAAACAATTCCCTATAGAGGCTTCTCAATGTATTCAACTAGCCCACACCGTCATTTCAACCACCGCGTGCTGAATTCAAACCAGAATTAAAGCATGCAACTGACATGATCAATCATCTCACTCGAAGTTTAGGAATATCCCTATACAACTATCTTACATACCTGTACATCTGAAAGGCTTTCGATAGCTTGAATGATTGATTGTTGTGTTCCTTGGACGGTAGACTGCAACAAAATCGTTTAGAATCGCATCACTGCCGCCATTTACTAAAAAAAGCAACCAATCATAACGCAACAGTAGTCTGATGCGTCAGCCAAACATTGGCGAAATTGTTAATTTCTTGGACTGGAACCAGGGTCTCTCTGAGTCGTCCAGCCCGGCTACCACTTAATCGAAGATAACAAAACATCACTGAAATGGTTTCCTGCGGAGAGCATCAGCAGTCCTCTGAAGGCGTGCCCCAGTCAGGCCCACGATTTCATACAGTATGCAGAGAGTGCATTGCATCACAAACAAATTCTTTTCAGATAGCTGGGCGTTAACTGAACATGTTTACTACAGCCATATACACGTACTTCTGTTACTTTATCAGAAGCGCAACAACACAACAAGTGTTGTTTCTGTCATAAACTCACAGATTTTGCGATACATGTTTCAGATTCATCTCTGCGCCAATGCTCTACAACCAAGGTGCATTACATTTGGTTAAGCGTTGTTTTCTATTTTAAGGGACTGGACGAGGTTGCAGACAAAAAGCACAAAATTGTGTTTTTGAATGAGAAAAGCAAGATATATACAGTTGTTACCGAAATCAGAAGATCGGGAAGATGGAGTGAATTTGAGAAAATCAAACGCGCAGTTATTGCCTTTCAACTCAAAGCAACCGCACATTTGAAACAACTGTAAGCGACGAGTAAGAGTTCTATTCCATTCGCTTTACTCCCTTTGGAGTGTCACGGGTGGTCTGCGGGCATCCGTGTCACCTTACTCTGCGCCGTAGGCTACGCGGCTGTTTTCGCAGTAAAAGCTGCAGGAAAATGGCAGCTCCGCGCGTAGAGCTCCTCCTGCATCCATCCATTAACACCAAGCACGAGGCTGGACAGGCCGCANGTTCCATTATTTTAATCTGCGGTATGACCCGACCGGGTTTGAACCCATCCTACCAGCTTCAGTGGTGCGTGCTTAGACCATGATGCACGTAGACAATCGCACAGGTAAAACAGCTGCAAGCGATGAGTATTTAGCTGTTCGGTGCTTGTTCGGAGTATATCTCTTATCATTTTTAGAGGCACATTTGAAACGCTCCGGCAAGGAACCCTTAGTTTTCTGCAGACGGTTTCTCGCCATTAATTGCACCCAAGCCCTACAGATGCTCACGTTGCCGCCGGGCTGCGTGACGTGGCGAGTTATCAATTTCAACAAGCGCGATCATTCATCGAAATGCGCATGAACGTTAGTCACGCTCATCTTATCCACGCATGCAGCAGTACTTGGATTTTCGACAGGATAGCGATGAGCACGACAATCTATCACGTAGGTTCTGCGACGACTGCAGTGAATGGATCAACAGCGAGACCACCAAATCTCGTATACTTAGGTCAGTCACTAAACATTGGATGAATCAATTCATCACTGAGAACTGCACCACATCTTGGAGCTTAATGAATAAGCCAGTCTGCTTCGCCTGTGGCTGGTGATCAGTGTTAAACATTGAAAAAAAGCACTGCTCTAGAAATTGATAAAAAAGTTATTAGATGTTTTTATTGGTTACTCTGTCATGTTCTATCATTTTAGTTCATATTACTATCATACATAATATGTATTTTGACATGCAGAAATCAAACTAACAAATGTCCTAAACCCAAAAGTGTAAAAGCGTGCTGTCAGCTGGCTGAAAAACCAGTGTAGTGTTTGAGTTTTACATCAGTTGAGCGTAAGATTTTATTATAAGTGACGAAAGATTTTTAATAGGGTTAGCCAAACATAACTTACAGAAAAACCACTTTCAATGGCAGGGAGGAGTGTTACTTTATTTCCATCTCGAATGTCATATTCTGAGAGGTTTCCACTTGAAAGAACTCTGTAAGATACAATACATTAACTGGATTGCCAATTTGCCAAACAACACTAACACAAGGTATTGCAACTGAACAAGAATACTCTTTAAACAGTTTTTAGTTCATGACCTAGCCATTCAGAACAGTTGTTCCAACATAATTTGAACTATTTCTTCAGGAAACAATTTTGTCAGGCTATATGGATGAAATGGGATCCCACTGCACCTGCATGGTTGTACACATTTTTCAATAAAGCACATGTAGCCTATGCCATATGTATTCGATTGTTAGCTGCCTTTGATTGGAAGCGGTATGAAATGGTGTAGAAAATTAATGTAAGCCACCTTTGATTGTAAGCTGCACTTGAACATAGGTTACCTAAGTCTCTGAGATACTTCCCCATACCAGCATGTATGATGTTTCACTGGCAACCCTGGTCTGCCTTCTGTTCATCATAATACCTCCCCTGTGACGGATGTTCACATGATGCTGAAGGGAATAAAATGCAAAAAGAGAGTTTGTTTGACAAAACATAGCCAAGGAAAGACTGAGCATCATCTATACCAGGGGTGGGCAAATAGCGGCCCACGGGGCAAATGTAGCCCACCACAGAGTTTTAAGTGGCCCACGGAAGCATTCAGAAAATATCTTTGTATCTGAAATTTCCTTGAACTTATCACAACAAATGTTAGTGCTGACTGCTTAGGCTAGCTTAACCGAGACTTGCTTCTGTTTCACTAAGGAGGTACGGCTCTCCGCCAAACGTGGCCTTCCCAAAATGGCCCCCAAGCCAAATTAATTGCCCACCCTGATCTATACCTTTCCATAAGGTAAAGAAATAAAAAATGTAAGCCACTCTTGATTATAAGCCACCTGAAATGATGAAAAAAAATTAATAAGCTGCAGCTTACAATCGAATAAATACTGTACTTACTGTACAAATAATTATTTAAGGACAGCGAAATGACACTTTCCAACCATGGCTTGTTAAGCACAAACCTATACAGCATTTATGCTTCTTAGCAAAAAAAGGTTAGGATGGGTGGATTTTTACATCACTCAGTTGGCAGCTGACACTTCTTATTTTGTTTCCTTAATTACCCACTCACAATCCACTATAAATGCACATTGTNATCAGTAAAAAGGTTTTCCAGTTGCTGGAAAAACTTCTCAATTCATGTGAAGATATGAACTGTTCTTTTCAAAACAAAAACTTTATAATGTACTTCTCCAATTCAAACATATTTGTCAATTCTTATTAGTGAGTTACTCATATTGAGATAACAGGAAAATTAATGCCTAAACAAATTACTTGATATTTGCCTTGTTGCAATCAAATTTGCTCATCACATAAAATGGTACCTGTGAGTTGGGTCTTTAAAATTGTTACTCTATATCAGGGGTCTCCAAACTATGACCCACAGGCCAAATCCGGCCTGCGTAGTCATTTCATCCAGCCCATGAACACATTTTGTCAAAAATGAAAAAATAAAGTATTGACGAAACATGTGCTGATTGGGTAGAATGTGACATATCCCGAAACAATCACATTACGTAGTCGTAAAATACCCTGCCCTCAAAATGTTGTCACAGTTTATGTGGCCCTTTTTCAAAAATGTTTGGAGACCCCTGCTCTATATGAAGATGACCTTTCATGCATTACTAGTGAATATGACAAATAGCAGCAGGTTTACCAATAATCATTAATTAGTTCTATACAACTCGACTTGCAAACAAGACAATGAACCTGAAAGCAAGCTTACAAATTCACAGTTATACAATTCTGGAGCACAGAGAACACTTGAATTCACTGTTTCTTTCCAGGTATCATTGTTTTTCATCTCAAATGCAAATGGATAAAATTAAAATAAGGATATTCTAAACAGGAACTAGAAATTTATTTCAAAACCAGATAAAAATAATTTATCAATAACAGACAAACGAAATACTTTTTCTACAGGTCGCAAATCACACAGGTCTTGCATAACAGAGTTTCACTCCAATTTCAAGAAAGCTACACAACAAACCTTTTTTAAGCAACTGTATATGCAGAAATTAAACAAGTTTAGTAGAAGTTAAAATGCTCAAGAACCATACAATCTTTGCATTCCACTACTGAAAAAAGTATTTATTTTTGTTCAACACATACTTGTCTTTGTGTAGGACTTTAAGCCGATCACGAGGTGTTTGCAAATGCCTTGAAATCCTCTTCAGCAGTTCTTCAACTGTTTCATGTTTGTCAATCTCAATGTCAAACTGTCCACCAGTAGCAGGACATACGATTATTCGCATGGACTGGCTGTCGCTAGAGTGTGAATCAGAATGATGCATTCCATCACTGGTATCCATATGGTAGGCTTAGGTGCAAGCACTTGCCACAGCCAATTTATTTGCCTAATATCAACCTTAAGCCCCAATGCTTCTTTAAACTTATATCCTGAATGTAATTTTAGTAATGCAAAGGTAACATGCACAGATTGATAAACAAATTTCTGAACTATAAGATAGGGGCTTTGTTAATTTTACAGTGGTACATAGTCTAAATATGTGGTCCTACACCAAATAGTGGGTTGTGACCTAAATTTGGGTCTAAGTCATGAGACTTTCCACTCTGGGTTGCAAAATTTTAATTTTGCCATTCTCATTAGTCAGAATAAATGCAACCATTGTGTGCTAATAAGTTTTATACAATTTTGTGCAAGAAAATTGCTACTTTCAATAGTAGTCTTAAAATTTATATTTAATTATAAAGCATTTTCCACAAATTTATATGCTCAGGAAATATTTGGGTCACGAGAATTCTGAATGATCTTTAGGTTCGAACCAAAAAGTATTTTTGGACCCCTGTCCTAAACTGAGTTTAAGTAACATTAGGTCTTGAAATGAGAATCCAAACTCTCTGTGGTTCATAGGCTGTTTAAAAGCAAGATTCTTTTGAGTTGTTGGTCCACCTAGGTGGGACCAGCATCCTGCAGGAGTGACTGTGATTTTGTGCAATGTAAGTGCTTTGATATGCTGCCAAATGCCAGGAAAGCATGAATGAATGTGTCTGTAAGTATATTTAGGCATGTTGATAAAGTTTAGTTGCCTAATGCCAGTGTAAGCTGCTTTTATTGTCTCAAAAAAGCAAAGCTTTTGCAAAAAAAGTGACTCCGGTAGGCCCAAGCTTGTTGCAGTGGTACATAGCCTAAAATGTTTTGGAAATGATTTAAAATGTTGGGAACTTATTAGTGTAAAGGCAACATTTGCCATGCTTACTGTTGCATAAAGCTGAAAAACGCCTAGCAGTATCTACCTTCAAGGATTTGAATTTCAAGCCAAAACCACCTGGTAACCGTGGATATCGACACGGGAAAACCACCCAGTGACAAAAGTGTTAAAGACAGCTGTTTTGAAATAATAAGAAAGCAATGCTTGCTAGAAAGCATTTTTGCTAAGAATTGCCCTGGCTATGTGTGCCAAAACTGTATCTTGCTTCAACCTATGGGGATTGGACACATACAACAACATCATGTGTGTTGTATTTTCATTTCTAATCTCATCTACCTGAAAGCTGTGAGCAATACTTCTGACATTACCAACAATCTACTTCTTACCAACGAACGATTTTGTTTTTGTTCTTCTCATGATTTCCTTAAACAGGGTAAACTATTTGAAAAGGAGCTGATGATGCCTGTTCTCTTGGCAAAATATATACTTGGTAAAAACTGTTCATGTTCAGAACTATGACACTTGTGCTAAAACCACAAACTGCATAATACTATCTTAACCAACCCTCTGCTGGTATTTTTGAGTGGTTGATATGAATATCACCCTTGACATCCATCTTCCAGGTCTACAACATTCTGTGATCATGGTTGCAGGATTGTAGATAAAATTTCTGACTCCTAGCTTGCAATATTTTCCAACTCCGACCTTTCCAAAATTTTCAACTCCTTGACATAATATGAATAAAGTTTGGCTGTCAACAATGGCACAGAAGCAAGTAGCAACGAGCACTCAATGGATATCATGATGCACAGCAAGAATTCTCTGTTTCAATAAGTTTTAAAAAAAATTGTATTATTTCAAGTTGAAATGTTAGACACGACTTAGGACTCGTAACTTGCGTGTGCAATGAAAGAAATGATTCAATTGGACTTCTGGAGTTGGATAAAAAATTCTGACTCTGACTTCTAGTATTCTTTGGAATCTGACTGACCAAAAACCTTTTGACTTCTTGTGAGTCTGACTCTGCTACCCTGGTTGCTACATAGCTATCTATTTCCTAACTGCATTGCCGTTCACTTTTCTTCCTGTAGGCTTACCTCAATTCTTCATATATATATTTCTCAACTCCTCATGCATTTGCTTTGAGTTATTCACACTTTGGTTTCAGTGATTGTTTATCTTTTTTATGCTTTTATTGCCCCAGGATATGATACATCTTTGCCATATGCGCTTGAGAATCTACTGCATCAGACTAGTGTAGTATTTTTAACCAGTTTCAACATCTCTCACATGAAACAGATTGACTTCAGAATGCAAAAACAACACACTTGTTGCCTACTACAATTAAGCAGTAGCTCAACAGAAAGGCAGATCACAAGTCCAGATCTGTCTTGAAAACTATGATGTAACTTTAACAATCCACACAGGTGTAACTGCATCACTAATTATGAAACCCTCTGCTAGTTATGATACCTCTGACTGGTCAAAATAAATATACCTTTGCGATTACATCTTACTTCAGATTTACTGCATCCCCTGCTCATCTTAAGGATAACTGAGTGCGATACTTTATCATGGTCTATTCTATACCAAGGGTCATCAACAAGGTGCATGTTGGCACCAGGTCACCTGCAAGGACCATATGGATCACCCACGAACCTGTTCTAAAAAATAGCATTACATGATTTAATCTTTACAGACATAATTAGAAGTAAAACTAAGAATATTCTTTGAAATCTTGTATATTGTTGCTTACTTCTCTCACCTATGTGCATGATTCACCTGCTTATCTGTACATGCCTCAACTCTTCACCCCACCCATTGCTTGCCCACCATCATTGGTGTTATGTAAATGATTGTTACGTATATGATTTAACATTTGTTTCTGTAATATGAGTTATTGAATTGAAATGTCATGGGAATATTTAGCTCATGTTTGCAATGGTCCGCCTTCATTTGCTATTATTGACTTTGGAGTACACTGCTTGCTTTTCTAATTTTTTTTGTTTGCATCTGATGTTTTGCCTAATGTGTCCCATTTTCTATTGCTAGTGTATGTTTCTCAATTCGTCAAACTGGCAACCCTTTACATTAATCAGTGCTCCAAAAGTAGCTCTGTTTCAAGAAGGTTGGTGACCCCTGGTCTATGCTGTTTGCTATTGTTTTTGTCTTACATCTTGCATTTTTGCAAGATGTCCATATTCTTATTGTATTTTCATGGCTGCTAGCTTTCTGATTTCTAACCCACATTACCACTCCCTTTTTCATATGTAAATTTTTCAACTTTTAAAGCAATATATGAAGTTATTTTGCCATGTGGTTTTCTGCTACATCTTATCATGGATTTCACCATTCATTGCTAAATCCATGTAGGCTTTTGGTATTGTGCTAATGTTTCTGCTATGGGCCTGGTGCTTGCAAAACTACTGCACCAGACTAGGTGAAATATTTTTACCAGTTTCAACATCTCTCATGCTAAACTTTCCAATTGCAACAGTAATGCAGCGGTGTTCTAATGACTTCAACATCCTGTCTTGAAGCTTCAACAAGCATATGATAAATCATAAAGTATCTTCATCCATTACTGAGCCTATCAATACAGCAACTACCTTTGAAAGCACACAATGACTACAGGATTTGTTCAAGTAGTTGGTTTGATATAAGTTCTTCTGATTTCCACATGGCACTTATTAAATAACTACCTTGCAACATCAGAAATAATCCCCATCAAACACTGCCTGGTCAGAAGCCTTCCCAATTGCTATGTTGGAAACATGCTCAGCCCTGATGTGCTCCGTATTGCAATTGCCCTTCTCACTGATGCGAAAATTTTTGAAAGCACATCATGCTGCTGTGGCAAAGTTGTTGATAAGCTAGGGCTTCATGGATTCTCCTGCTCTAGAAACGCAGCCCACTTCCCAGACATTCAGCCATCAACTCTATTCTCAAAAGGTCATTAACCCGTATTAATCTCCTTTGTACCTTGGAACATGTCGGCTTGACAAAAATGGAGGCCTAATGGATTGACTTTAAACCCTAAGCTTAGTATGGGACGCGATAGTTATGGACACCTTTGCTCAGTTCCACTACAAAAACAGCACCATTCAAGCAGGCGTTGCAGCAACAGAGGCTGCAACTGCAAAACGCTAAAAATACAAACCTTCACAATTACTGACTTTCAACCAGGCACAATTGAAACCACTGGTGTGTATGGTAAGTCCACTGCCCCTTTAAGCGGATAGATATTATAGTATAAACATATATTATATACCACCACCTTGAAAAAGACATGAAAGGTTCATACAACTAATGATCCTCAATATTGAAAAGTCATCATTAATTTTTTTATTACATTTGGCATCTGAACGTGTCAAAGTTAAAAGATTGATAGCAAAGTGCAAGGAACCATATTACGCTCATTATCAACTACAACATAACAGAACAAAGTTCAGATTTGCGTTTCTGAGGAGGAACTTGCCTCAATTCAGGGCTTTCTAGTCAAAATAGATGATGTGAGCTTCTATGACTTCATTGACACTGACTTGCCTGTTCACTGCTTTTGGGGATTAGGTATTAAAAGCAACTTTAGCCTAATCCCTAGGTCCACACGTTGTGAAGAACAAGCTGTGGCAACATCTACTTCCTGAATGATTAGACACAGCCAATTACGCATGAATAAAATGTTTTATTCGCTACGTTTAACACAAAATGCAGTGAACAGACACTTTTGATGCTGCTTGCTGTCTACTTCTCCTTAATGACTAATTTTTGTTTTTCATGTACCCTCCACATATCTGATATAATACTGAATAATACGATTGGCACAGCTAAAATCAGATGGAGCTCTGTTATAACATTGTGTCAGCTGGTGTGAATTCTGATGTCTCTAACTGGATGAATATACTAATACTGGTACCAATGCTATTATATCTCCCATGTATGCTGTGTCTCATGATATCTATATGGGTCACTTGGGCACACTGGTGCATCTTCATGGTCTGTACTACTCACAACTGCTTTTGCTCCCTGCATTGTCTCTGATACTGCATAGCTTTATCCTTTATTAAGTTGTAATGCCACGCACATATTTTACCTTGTAATATAGGCAAGAGGTAAATACATGTTATGTTTGTCTGTTTATTCTCCATTCTTCTATTCTTCATGTGTTGCTTGCATTATTTTCGCGTTTGTTTTGTTCCTTCCTTTTTTTATAATTATGCCGAATGTCACTTATGATATTGCAGATTTTTTAAGACGTTGTAGGGACCTGATTCGGGTCCCTAGAATCAAAGAAAATTATCATCGGGTCCCTAAAATCAGAGAATATCGGGTCCCTAGAATCAGAGAAATCGGGTCCCTACAGATCCATACCAGTACCTAACATTTTCCTTAAAAAAACCTGGATATTGTCTATCTGGTACTAAATATGCCATATTCGGTAATGAAATATAATCTTATACTGCATTCTTTAATGGTACAGTTTGAAACTATTATGGATCCAACTTAAAGTCATCACACCAGTAACTTTTACAATATATGATAAAGAAAGTGTGTCATGATTTTTGATTAATAATCCAGTTACTGAAGAATCACAAAATAGAAGCTTAATCCCAAAATCAATCTTGGTCATAATTTTTATGTAGACAAAACTGAGACAGCTAGGCTTATCAGTATACCAAAACTAGTATAACCTAAGAAGTTTCAAGCGAAGTGGAATATATCACAACGATGCAGCTTCATCACGGGCCATGTGGTAGTCAAAGTACTAGTAGCTAACAACTGATAAACATAATACTGCACAAAGGAAGAACAGAACTTACAGAAAGTATAAACATTTGAAAAGCAATGACTATCCATTAAAACAATGGCAAGTGGTGAGCACTGGGCAGTAATACTGATTAATACACTAGGAATAACTAAAATCAGATCAATCAAACTTGCACACAGGCTAACATATTGGCAACATTCCCCCTGGTCATAGCCAAGGACAGATGGATGCTCGTGAAACCACTATCGCTCCCTGAGGTCGGCAGACCTGTCAACAAGTTTCTTTGCAAGGTCACTCAAAAAAGGGGTGGTGGAATTGCCACAATCTTGTTGATGAAAAGTATGATTTTTCAGACACAACTCAAACTGCTCCAACAAGCCACCAACCATTTTTGAAAAGTATTTAAGTTAACTGCAAAGGTCAGTACATTATAAACACTGGTCCAAACCACTTTAGAACAAAAAATAAAGCTCAGATTTGCACTAATAAGGAGCACCCTTGTTGCACTATGAGGCTTTTGAGGCAAATGGAATAATGTTCACCTCTAAGTTCTCATGGACATTGATTTCAGTCTAACCCCCTGATCCCAAGATCAATAATTTGTTAAAGCTCGATTGTGAAGAATTTAAGTCGGTGTTAAGAGTCTGACATAACTTGTGTGACAGGCGGGATATGTCATGGCAATATGAATGATTTGTTATTTTTCCTAGATCTATTACTTACCTTGATTAACTAATGATCTTTTGTTTTTCATATACCATACATTTATTGATCTGCTTTTTACTATTGAACATTTTGTAATCTGCTTCCACTCTTGCCTTTTTAACCTCATTTGGGTACAACACTCACTCTGTGCCCAGCAGGACATACTTGCAACTGTGTAACACTCTGTCATACTGGTCAATGGGCAACTGCGTGGCTTTTTCATGATCTGTGTTGGAATTTTTTTTTGCCTCTGATTTGTAATGTCTGGCTGCTACATGACTTTTTGCTTTATAACCTCCATTGTCACTTATCTCACATGCACATGACACGCTTATTCAACTGTATCTCCCAACTCTTCATGCATTGCTTGCCCACTATCATCTGTGTTTTTGTGTTTATTCTGTATTGATTAATTGTTTTGTTATGGACACTTGTTACATATTGTGTTATTTTGCTTATTTTTGTCATGATTTGTGTATCTTTCTTGCTTCCTTTTGTCTTTTTACTTTACATGATTGGTGGTTTTTGTATGAAGTTGCATTTGGTACAAACTAATTTGATTTGTGCCTTTGTTATAATGATATACCAGATAAAAAAGTAAACGTATCTCATATATATATATATAACTCGAATTCATTAGCGGCCGTACTTCATATAAATAAAATTAATACAGCCGACAATAGCAAAAGGTTGTATATCCCTGCCTTAGATGATGCACAGAATAATTTATTCTGTGCATCATCTAAGGTCATTCTCTTATTCTAGAAATGACCTAAAACAGTAGCATACCTACCTAAATTGGACTGACCCAGGATACAGCACAAGTGTAACCTAAGCCTACTGTATCCTAGTGAGTCTAAGAATGGTTTCTTTCTCCACTGCAAGGTTAATCTCAGCATTTGTTTTTTTGATCTTGTTAACTTTGACTGCACATCTAGGCCACATGTTACGAATAAGAGGCTTATTCAACTAAGCATAAATATTTGGGATAAGCATTATCACACATTGACAAAACAAAGAAGTGAACCAGGAAACCAAAACAGACAAATGGACAACAGTAGAAAACTGGGATAATCTCTTTAAAATTTGAAACATCACATGCACCAATACACAAAAACCAAAATGTCTTAACTTAAAAGTTGTACCCTATACATCTGTTTTCAGAGTTGGCATTAGGCCAGCTACGTCTAGCCCGTGTGCTGCATATGTCCCAGTCAAAGGCTNCATGCGGCTTGGTAAGCTTTTCGTTATTGCAAATGTACAGTATTTCCACGTGTCCATACTGAGACTTTGGTGCAAAACTGATTTCTACTAGTTTTCTGACTGGTAGCATTTATTTTGCCAAGAGCGGCAAAACCTCTACTGGATATATTTTGCCATTTGAACCGGTCGAAACTGCATTCACTTTTATCCAGATATAACACTGAGTTCGTGACATTAGCGGTACTGCGTACGTAGTCAAAAGGATGTGTCCATCATGGCAGCTGTGCAAGTACTCATGGGTTTGCCTTTCACCATTGCTGCATATGCTTCCCTACTTAACTTTCCGTTAAATTTTGATAGGAGCGCTTTTTTGTACTTTTTTAAAAACTTTCTATAACTTTGATGGTTTACGCTTTGGGGTTTAGGTTTACGGTTTGTACTCTAATTTGATTTCTAACAATTTTGGTTGTTCCATCAGCACTAAGCTTGCCCACGGCATCAGTTAAGAACTTTTTTGGGAGTGATTAAATGTACCATACAGTTGTTATCATTGGAGTTAGTATTCAAATGATTTCAGTAGCTTAAGCTAAACTTTTGTTTGCTAAAATGAAAGTAAGTCAACAAATGTGTGCCCCTCAAAGACAAGTGGCATAATTTCTGGCCCAGTAACAGTAAGACATTTCGGTTTGACCTAGCTGGTGTAAGCTACAGCTCACTATGTTCTATGTCCTATGAAAGATTTCTAAGTACATCTTAATCCAGTGCTACGATGACCAAGAAATATAATTAAATACTGTCTTAGATAAACAGTATACGAACGATCAAGTTTAGGCCTACCTGATAGGCCTATTTTAATTTAAAATACTAACTTAGGTACTGTACTTTAGACATCTGTGGACCATGCGAAGAACAGGTTACCTCTCATTCATTAAGCACACACACACATAAAACATACATTCATAACCAAACACAAAACAGATATTAAATTCATCAGGAACATCAATATGTCACAATTTTTAGAGGCAGCATTATTCTTGCTTTGTGATTACACTCACAACTCACATACATTTGTTTCTTATTGATTCAAGCATTTTTAGGGCAACAGTAAAATCTTTGCAATATATATTATTTGCACCTTGCTTGGTCATAGACTCTCATCAGAAGAGGTTTGTAATGAATATCTGTATCACGCAGCACCTCAGACAATGCTTTGTCAGTGTCAAGCCTTTCCGACAGAAAACAGCCAGATTTTGTCTCGCTTCTTAATTCTTTTGATTTTCAAAATCAGCCAAATGCTTTAAAAAAGCCAGAATTTCAAAATCTGGCTTCAAAAAAGCCATTTGAATCTGGCAACCCTGCCTCTCTTACCAAGGCCTCCACTCACTTGCGGTGTAGCCGAACGTAACTCTCGCCGCACGGACATCTCAAACAGGTCCGTAGTCTTCCAAGAACTACTGCAAAGCGCATCAGATAAGCAGACGTGAAAAAGTTCTGTGACGCAAACTGTGACGCATCAGGTTTACCTTGCTAAGAGGCTCGAATCATCTATGAACTAGCACAGGCTGTGGTCGCTTCGTCGAGAGTATCTGTGTTTTTGCAAAAAAACTTTGGCATATTAATCTGATTCATGCACATAATATCCAGCTTGCTGCTAACTTAGCCTTTCCGTCGTTACAGCAGATTTTGTAAATTGGCTGCAGATAGCCCTATATATTCTCCGAGATGTTCTCTCATACACCGCAGTCGCTATATAGCAGGGGTGGCCACACTGCGGCTCTACGAACATTTGCATGCGGCTCTTTAAGCTTTCCGAAAAATCATTATTTGTTTCTTATTTTTTATTTCTATTTCAAACTGTTGAAATATTGTAAAATGGTACTGCGGTAGCTAGCGTGCTGTACAGTATTACCATGGTATTACCATTACTTTTGCAAGTCATTCCAAAAAGAATTATGATATTATGATGTCACAGAAGCGTAGATTGCAAATAAATTCATGTTTTTAGACTTTTGTTGCGGCTCTTTGTAACTTGGGTTTTACAATGTGCGGCTCATACGTAGAACAGGTTTGGCCACCCCTTTTATATAGAGACGATGCATACACGAAATCGAATTGCAAGTAGTAGTGTATTGATTTTTTGTGACGAAAAAGTGTGTGTGTTCATCAGGGCCGGCCCTAGCAGATGCGGGGCCCAATGCAAGACCTGAGCGCGGTGTTCACTCAACCGTGTTACGATCGTGACAGAACGCAGACATGCAGTATAGCACTAACTGCTGGTGCTAGAGGTGGGCAAACTACAGCCCGCGGGCCGCATGCGGCCCGCGAGGGCATTTTGTGCGGCCCGCAGGACAGTCACACGTACATAGATGGTACATATTTGGAGTCTATGTTAAAGTAATTTTATCGATTAGATTAGAATTATCAAGTTTTTTCCACACTTTTCATTCGAAAACGCATTTTTACTCAACCGGAATTGACTATTGTTACCCTCATTTTGTGGTACCCCATGTAAAACTTTTTTCAAGTTTTCAAAGCGATTATAGAGGTAATATATGTAATACGAGGATGCTGCCCTCGGTAGCAATAAAATCTTCAATGTGGCCCTCCGCAGAAAATGTTTGCCCACCCCTTCAGCTACACCAGAATTGAGCACGTTTGCTAACGTTCGAGAGGAAATTTGCTAGTTCTGACGAGAGCGTTCTTTGTTAACAATGGAATTTATATGACGTTTCTACTGAATTCTAAAGCACAAGGTGTATCTGGCAAAAATGAACAATCTACCCAAACACCATGGCGTGGGGCCCCAGAGGCGGGGGGACCAATG
>JGI24021J15306_10004259_pt1 | contig 16553 bp, 15 predicted proteins | sample Ectturendosymbi1_FD_15306 | JGI IMG/M metagenome (IMG submission 15306) | reverse complement strand
CAAGACTACAAAGAAACAGTTGGCGAACGAGTGGGGTCTGGCAAATTCGTGAACCAGGACACGCTTGTAGCTAACAAATACCCCAGAACGGTTTGGACCTAAACAAATCCAAGTTATAACCAATAAACAGGCAGACTGTTTCAGGTCAGCCTAATAGGGAAGCTTACTCTCTTCCTCCATAGAAAGAATCGAATTCGTATTCAACCCCTGTTGTTAACCCCTGTTGTTCACAGTGACTTATGTTACGTGCTTAAATTGACGATCATTGGTATAAACCCCTGTTGTGATGAATATCGCAGTGCTTAAAATTATACTAATAAAGCCATGAGTGAATATAATCCTATTGTGATTAACCTAGTGGTTCGAGCGAAACCGGCGGGTCTATGTTTCTTAATTGTTAACTTGGGCGCGCCATGGACACTTCCTATCAACCAGTGCTCTCACGGAATTGTCCTAAACGTGTACTGTTCCTCCTCTTTGGAAGAAGACTGCCACAAGCGGAGTCGGAGTCTGAAAAAGTGACTCCGGCCATCTCTGGTGCACATGCACAGGGTAATATTGTACATATCAAATATGCTGAGAAAACTGATGATTGGGGCGTACTGGTTGGTGTTTAGGTAAGTGTGTCTGGTTAGGGTTTGGGTTAGGTTGAGAAAAAGAAAAATGATTGAGGTCTAAGACTAAGCTCAACATTTTTCAGTGGATATTGCGATTCCTGTGCTGTAGCTTGTTGTGGATATCTGATATCTAACGAAAAAGTTTTAATTTATACAAATCGTATCAAAAAAAAGTAATCGTCAAACCTTATTCCATTGCTCTGAGAAGAAATATAACTGACAAACAATAATAGGTCAAAAATTTCGCTTGACACCGGACTGTCAAATGCTTTATAAATTCAGGAATAGGACCGGATTTGGACTGAGTGAATTGAAAATAGCTGCATAATTTTTGTCATTGAAAAGGTGTCTTTTCTTAATTTCGTGGGTTTTATCCAGAGTGGGATTTTAAATTTCTTGAACTTTTTGGACAATGTTTGGACTTGGGCTGAGTTTTAAAGCCTGAAGACTGGACCTGGATCACAAAATATGACAGTCAGTTCATCTCTGAAACCAAGCAACCAGGCAAACATTAGAGGTGGCCATGGACCCGGAGCGTCGGAGTCGATTGCAACAGGATTCTGCGTTTTTCATTCTTACCCTGAGTCAAAAATTTGTGAAAAACTGAACCCGGAACCGGGGTTACTTTTCAATTTCGGCAGTAGCAATAGTCTGTGTGTGTGTGGTCATTTCTTAAGTAAAAACATGGGTAAATTTCGGTTGGATCGGTGAATTTAGCCGGAGTCCGAACAGGTGTCGGATTCTCGGATTTGAAAAATATCCGGGTCTAGATCCGGATTCAAAAATTTTGGAACAGGAGCGGAGTCAGAGTCTTAAAAAATGACTCCGGCCACCTCTGGCAAACATGCAAAACAAAGACATGGAGGAATTAGGCCAGGTTCTCTTCACGCATGGATGACCGCAAGCATATGGTTTCGCGCTAATTTAGAAACCAGTCCTGCCACTGCTGGTTTTTTTTCCCTAGATCTATGGGTTTTTCTGTTTTGTCTGGTGTTTTTATTGAAAATCTGGGGTTTTTGACTCTGGTCAGATTTTAGAAATGTATGTTATATTACTGTATTTTCCATTCAAGAAAACAGTAGTTTCAGAGGCATGGTAATCAAGAACAAGTGCACAGTCAGTAGCCAGCACTTGAGCAAGGCTAGGCTTAACCAAATTGTTTGAAATCTAATGTTTTACACATTGAGCACTGACTAGACATAGGTCAGGACTCTAATCTATCGCTGATATGTCAACGGCTGCTTGTGCATGATTTTGGAATGCTTTTTTTTGTTTTGAAGATGCAATGGTTGAGAATCTGTTCACATTTCTTTCTTTCAGGCTTCTCAGGTACATTGTGATTGGTATGAATGTCACAATGTGAAATTTTGATTGTTAAATTAGTAGTCAAATACTGCAATGATTAGGTTGAAAAGAAAACTGTAAGACACTCTACAGACCTGGTAAAAGTCTCAAAAGACGCAGCAAGTCTTTTCGTCTGCACTCGAAAAAAAAATTTTTGCTTGGGGATTGCAGGTTTTTTGTGAATGAAGTCATAAATGGAGGACTTTTTAGGCCACCTTGGCCCACTTTGCCTGGCCCTGGGCGCCAACTGTTAGGTGGTAGTATTTGGCTGAAGTTTTTACTGGAAACTAGGCCCCAATCCGAGTCTTTTAATACTTTGGATAACCTGCTGAGGTTTCGGGTTCAAAAGTTATGATGTAAGTTAGTAAAAATATTTGACTAATTAGATAATTAATTTGTATATTTTAGATCATAACTTTTGAACCAGAAACGCTAGAAAGTTGATCAAAGGTTTAAAAGACTCGGACTCAAGCNTAGTTTCCAATGAAAACTTCAGTGAAACACTTTGGCNTAGCGGTTGGGCCTTAGGCCAGGCAACATGAGCCAAAATGACCCCAAAACTATTTAACTTATCATGACATCACTCACAAAAAATCCGCACCCCCCAACCAAAAAAATTTTTTTTGAGTGCAATCTACTAGACTTGCCGATCTGTTTGAGCCCTTGAACAGCTCTCTAGCGCAATCGGCAGAGGAGCTAGGGCATTAGTGAGGCATCCGAAAACTGCTATTTTTTTAGGCCAAAATCGAAGTACGAACATATTGTACGCTGGCTCTCAAAGTGTTAATCGTTTTCACAAAAAAGAAAGCTTTAGTCTAAAAAAGCTACAATTAAAGTCATTGCTGTAGCTGACAATAACTGGTTAAAGCAGATTCTCTGTGAGTTTTGTAACTGATATTTTCGATATTGGTGTGTGTCTAAGATTTTGAATAAACAAGAAAAATGGAAAAGTACATTCTCTTAGTCTGTAGTCTTCACACATCAGCTACGTGATACTGTGACACAACGCACTAGGCTTTCATGATGATACCATCTCAAATGGCTTTTCAAGTAAAGTTATTTGAATATTCTATAACCATCGTAACAAAAAACTGAAGCAGTTGAGCATGCCAACCAATTCCAAACATAACTCTTCTTTGTTTACCATTGTTACATCAAGCAATTACAAGTCTATTCGAAATCCTTTCGTCACGTGAACTTTGTTATTCACTGATTTCTGCTGAGCTGCTATTGTGTAGAGCAGGGCTACTCAAATGGTAGACTGCGGTCTGAATCCGGAACTTTGTATGGCGATGGCCAGACTTCGTCAGCCTCTCAAAGGTGCATTCTACACCCAGAAGTTTTTATACCAAAATTTTGCGCTTTTGGCCATACTTTTAAAGCATTTACTCTTTGCCAACTGTGTGATTGTCGATCAAGCTGTTGTTCAGCTAAATTACGGTGCATACCTGAGTTGGGCAAGCTACGACTTTTTGGTTCAAAGTCGTTGTTTCGTCATAATTAGTCATTCAAAACGAACTTAGTCATTTTCTGAGGCATTTGGGGAAAACAAAAGCTAGAAGATTCCAGATATATTCAACTTATTGAAAAGTTGATTACTAACATTGTCAAACAGTTTGGCGACTTTCTTTTTGAAAACAGTTGCTGCTTTTTCCTTAAAACTCCTTTTAGTGATAAACATTACCGAATTCTCAACTGAAGTAAAAAGACACATGCACATGCAGTCTAGGACAGTTCGGCGCTGCCGTTTTTGATGTTGGTGGTCGCAAATGTTTTACGTGAAAAAAATGTGTGTTTTTGAAATACTTTGAATGTTAGTGTACAAAGGATGTTTGCTTCATAAGGGTTTTTGTTGTTATCCTGATGGCCAGTGTACTTCCTGTCTGTTAGGATTTTGGAAGAACTTCGTGCGACCATGACCACATGTGTAAAGAAATATGGCTTGTGACATTTATTTTTGCTGGCATGAGGCGTTTACACAAAAGTTGTGCCTGGACAGCTTCTATTGCTTGATCTTTCACTTAGGCACATCTAGGGGATCTGTTTGCCTGTCATGACAAACCCCTTTGCACCATAGGTACTCAGCATTAAAGCCAAAAAATATCAAATGCTGTCACTGCAGGTCTCAAACGCAGGTGTTTTGGAACAGGCAACAGCCTACATTTCCCTTATAACGTTGCATAGTACTATTACAAAACAAAAACGTTACTGCCTTGTCTAAATAGCGCCTGCGCAGTGATATGAAACAATCCACGTTTTTTAACACCCGAAATTGATATTGCGTCAAACGCATGTGTTTCTGAATTTCTTCCTCTGGCAGTGCCGGCTCTAATGCTGTCAAAATCTCATACACTGCCACGCACACGCAGGAGCTGTTTTGTAATATTTCGCTTCATGGCAAAAGGACAGTCTCCAATCACGACCGTTTCGTTTTGCAGTTTCAGGCTAATTTTATCTGCTGTTTACACCTACTAGGTTATGACAAAATTAAGTAAATTTACGCTTTTCTCAATGTTATGCCAAGTAACGTGGGTTGTTTCCACTGAAACTATATTTTTATAAACAACTTCTCATATTGAAAGACATGACAGCTAGCCTCAAATTGTAACCGCATTATCTGAACAAAATATCAGTCAAGCGTCGTGTTTCAAAAATAGCCTTTTTAGAATTAAGCAGTTGATGATGTTGTTTGCTGCCCAAGAAGTCCTATATTGATTTTGAGTAATTCACGTTTACACTATGATGCAAAGTAATCAGCAATTGCAATTCAGTTGTTCTCTGCAGTGATTTTACAAGTCTACTTATAACACTGCCATCTTGATAGACAGCGCGATCCATAGACGCAGTTGGCTGTCAGCATCGATTAAAAGTGTATGTATGTTTGGATAAATAGCTATCATTACTGTACGATTGGGACAAGTGCTAGACCGAATCTTGCGCCTACATGCTTTGCAACAGCAGTACGAACTTTTGCACTTGGTGACATTCCAAAGGAAAACACATTTCACATTTCCTCGTCGAAATGGTGGCGCCAAACTGTCTGATTCCATGTACATGTGTGCAGGTACCGGAGGTCTTCTGGGCATCTTCGCTTATATTTGTAGGCAACGGCCCATCATTCACTGATGAAAGTGGCAGAGCGGAGCTCTGGCAGCTAGACACCACTGGTATGGACGCAGCCAAAACTCAACTGGAATAAATTGAATTCTAATAGAATGTAGCAGTGAAAGAAATATTTTTTGATGGCACATCTAAGAACTTTTTGTCAAAGGAACGTATCTCTAAAATTTTTTCCACTTCTCGCAAATAGTCAGTGGAAATTATTACAGTGTTTGGGTCTACCTGCTGCTTTTGGAGGGGCGAATTGACCCTCCTGCCAGCTACAGTAAATGTAAAACTCAGGCCCCCACGTGGCTTATACTTCAGTTTTAGTATTCTTTTGGTTTTCAGAAGTTTTTTTTGCATTTTTCAGAGTATTTGTTGTTGATTTAAGGTTTTACTATAGCCATCCACATCTGGATTCACCATCATTTCTCAAGAGTTTTTCTGAGTGTTGCCAGTAACCACCATACAGTGGGCAGTGGACCTTTTTCAGCTACGTTTTCCTTCCTGGCCTAAACATCTAGTTACGCTGCTGACTGCTGACAGTCCATACTGTAAAAAAAGAAGCTCATAAAGAACAAGTATCGCATTTGTATCATGAATAAAACCTTGATCATTACATTCTATTCACTGTCACTACCTTGGAACAAAAATTTTGGTAACTGCCAAGAAGCACAAAATGCCATTGCTCCCACCAGCAGAACAATTAATAACGCTGACAGCATTTGTTAATATCTGTATCCATTTACCGGATTTTGTATATCTATATACAGTATAATGTATTAAATTCTCATATTACGTTGTTTGTTAGAAAAATCCAAGACATATCAAAGTTGCATGATTTTATGTGAGTGAACAGACCTCGAAAAATTTTGACATTTGTAACTGGACCCTTTCTTTACATAATTGAGTAGCCCTCATGTAGAGCAATGTTTTTCAACCTTTTTGCTGCAGCGTAACCTTCCGCAAATGCTTGTATTGCTCGTGGAACCCTATGCAATGATCCAGTTGTCTAACCTTCTATCTGCAATAAACCAGATGGATAGAAATGCCATTTTCTGTCTGCTTTGGTTGGACCCCAGGCAGCCACTCGCGGAACTCTGCGGTTCCATCGAACCTCGGTTGAAAAACACTGGTGTAGAGGATGAAGTTAAGTAACTGTGTTATTATCAACTAATTTGATCAAAATGTGCAGCGCCTTAGAAGCAGGAGCATGACCAAGGTCCGAAAATCAGATTATCATTCATGCACTGACAGTTGCCATGGTTCGCTCATGCTGCTTGACTAATTAATTTGATCAAATAGGTGGCTGTAGTGAAATCTGAGGGTCTGTTCTACCAGGGATGCATTTTTATTTCAAGTTGGGACTTGTTGTAGTAAGTGTGTGGACAAGTCGTCAACACCAATGCAGCGCATGTTTGTGCATTTTGCGAGACTAAGTCCTTGTGCAAAAATGCGAAGTGTGACGCTTACGTACTTTTTTGTGGCACAAACAGTCACAATTGGCAAGCAGAGGATCATTCCAGAGTCTGATTTTTTAAAAGAATTTTTACCCACTCCGACTAATCTAGACCAAACTCCTTCCGACTACCCAGGCTTGGTAGTGGTAGTAGTGTTTAAGATTAGTTCAAAATATGTTGGAATAACATGCTCACTTGCTACAAGATGGACACTAGGAATACCGAAATTGTTGAAGTGCATTAGCCAAGCACAACCGGAGCCATGTTATAAAAAACACAGCTCTGGAGCCATGCTTACGCAAACAGAGAGCTCTGGAGCTGGAGCCATTTCATATTTACAAGGGCTCCACAGCCCTAATTCAAACCCTCTATAAGCTCACATTATAGCCTAATTTCCAATAAAAACTCAAGTCAAAAAAGTGGCTGTTAGTATTGGCGCCCAAGGCCTGATGAAAATGCGTAAACCAACCCCCATTATGACATCACCATGAAAAAACCCAAACCTTTCCAATTTTTCAAAATCAAAACAACAAGACTTCACATCTTTATAGAGGGTTTGAACAGCTCTCTAGCTCAATCTGCCGCTGAGTTATGCCTGACCAAAATTTGCCTTGATAGGGCAAATCGTACCTTTCTTGTAACTTTTATATTTTTGCGAAAATTTGGGGCTTAGAGCCATAATGTTGGAACCAGAAATGCTAGAAGTCAATCAAGGGCTCTAAAGACTCGAATTATAGCCTAGTTTCCAAAAAAACTTGGAGCCAAAAATGGCGCTTTGGGTTGGTGATCAGGTCCCGATGACCTTGACCAAAAATGAGAAAATTACCCCAATTCATCGACAAAAAACCTGAAATCCAAAACTTTCCAATTTTTGAAAAATCTAAACAAGACGACTTCCTAAATCTGGAAAGCAGTGGTTCCCAAATTTGTTCAAGCTGTTATCCAAATCAAGGTAGCAATTATGTCTTACACCCTCAACATTTTGCAGTGATTGTTCATAATACAGAAAAACATTGTGGTTTTGGTTCTGTGTTAAGTATTGTATTGTGTAACGTCTTCACTCCCACATGCAAAGCGCTAGACTTTAAACATGCATCACAGTAACAAGGAATACACAAATACATGAAAGAAGACAAAAATATATACGTGGTGGTAGTAGAGTGTATACACTTAATGGTGCTAATACATACACTTTATGGTGCTAATACATACACTTTGATGAAACACAAGCTTATGGGACACACGCATGAATGACGTCATCATTATTTATTATAATGTAGTACTGCCACATTACTTGGCATAACACTGAAGTAGGCCTAAACCTCATTTAATCCTGTCATAACCTATTAGGTGTAATCAGCAGATAAAACTTAAAGCCGTAACTGCAAAATGATTGTGATTTGGGACTGTGTCCTCTTGTCATGAAATGAAATATTACAAAACAGCTCTGCATGTGTCTGACCATGTAAGAGCATCTGACAGCTTTGCTGGCACTGCCAGAGTACGAGATTCCGAAGCACATGCATTGGATACGTTATCAGTTTTAATTGTTCAAAAAACCATAGATTGTTTTTATATCATTCTGTAAACACTATTTAGACAAAGCAGCAACATTGTTGTTTTGTAATAATGCTATGCACCGTGAGAAGGGAAATGCCGTTGCTTGTTCCAACCACCCACATCAGAGACATGTAGTGGCAGGGTATGATATTTGATCAGCATTAATGCTGAACACCTACAGTACCAAGGGCACTTGCCATGATAACCCAACAGATTCCCTGGATGCGCCCCTACCATTTATTGACACAAAGTCCTGCTAATAAGCAGTAAATTCATTATAGGAAAATCATCGTTTGTCTGTTTCAGCCAATGCTGCTCTAATAAACAGCAACTCCGTTAAATGGCATTCACTGTAAAAGAAGAAATATTAATAATTTGCTACTTTTCATATGAAAAACAAATGATCCTATGGAATTTTCAGGCAATCCTACTTGAAACTATAGCTCACACATTGGAAAACAGTGAACTAGTGTAAGGAGTTATCTATTTACTGTTAGTATGATTACAATTGTCTTTGTTTGGTAAATAAGTGGCAAATCTTTATTTTTTTCAATAGTGTTTTGGGTAAATATAAGTGAAACTTTTGTGCAAGTGTTATCAAATAGTTGTATTGAAAAGTTGTTTCATCTTCATGATCGAAATGACTGATGTGGCTATTCCAAATAAAAAGCTGAAGCAAAGTAAGTCAAGTTTATTTTGGTTATTTAATTATGAAAAAGAAGCACTGTTATTGTATTATTATGTTACAGAACTACATTGGATGTCTGCAAGTACAGGTGGTTTGAAACCATAAGAGTTGGGGTCAAACATCAACACCACTACCAAGAACCATTAAAATAAATAGGTTATTTTTTATATTTCCAGGAAAATATAACATTTTGTACTAATTTTTGGATATCGTGACTTTTGAGGGCTTTTTGCAATATTTACAGGGTGGTCCAAAAAGATGTATCCAATTTATAATTGCTGTCATTTCATAACAAATTAACCCATGCTTCTGTTTTCTAAGTAAATCGTATATACTTAGAGCTTTATTTTCTGGCTTTAGTGGATCAAGCAGCAAGATTTCTGTGCAGTAGAGACTTAAGATTGTGAAGGCCTTAAGTGACGAAATCAGTTGTCCAAACTCAACGACAATTTCGGTGGGATTTTCCAGGGAGAAACGCTCTGATCAGACTCACAATAAAGCACCTGGACAAATTCGTACACACAGGAAGTGCACAGGAAAACATTAAAGGTTGCAGTGGCCAGCCATGGTCAGTCAGGACAGAAAATCACATCATGACTGTGAGACAATGTTTGGAGCAGATGCCAAGGAAATCCACAGATGTTTGTCCTAGGAGACAGATCTTTCAAGGAGCTAAGTTATACGCATAGTGCACCAGGCTCTTCACCTGTTTCCATATGAGATACAGATTTTACAACTTTTGACAGATGCAAATATCACTGAGAGACATGCGTGCCTTCAGACAAACTATCAGTCAGCGCATCAAAGACTATTCTGATGTCTTAAACTTCAATTTTTTAAGTAGCAAGGCCAATTTCCATGCTTAGTGGTCATGTGAACAAACAGAAGATATGCTTTTAAGCTCAGCCTCATGAGTGAGTATCGCTGACATAGCATGGAAAAAGAAATGTGGTGAGTTGTAATGGCATTATAAGGGCATACTGTTTTAAGGATGCTGATGAACATCTGGTAACTGTGAACATAGAACGATGCATTGAACTAATGAGAAGAGAATTAATCCCAGAATTGAGGTGGAAGCCAGGAGTGGATGTGGATACCGTGATTTATCTGCAGGATGGAGCAACACCACATTGCTCCAATGCTTTGCGCAAATACCTTCCACATTGCTTTCCCAGAGACAGTTTCATATCCCATCGAATGAACCTCCCTTGGCCTGCACATTCTCTATCCCTCTTTGGATTAATTATTTTCTGTGGAAATACCTAAAAGACAGGGTCTATGCCAAAGGTTGACAACTTGTGGCTCTTTCTGGATATAACAAAACTTGGATTTGAATGTGCATTTGATTATTAGAATTAAGTTTATTACAATTTAGCTTATGTCCCCATGAAGTCGTATGAAAAATTAAACAGTATTTACACTTTGAGAGCTGGTCTACGAATATATCGTACCTAGATTTCAGTCTAAAACCAGCAGTTTTCGGTTGCCTTACCAACGCCATAGCTCCTCCACCGATTGCGCTAGAGCTGTTCAAGGGCTTTTAGTGTCAATAAAAACTTTATAAAATATTGATTAACATAAAACAAACCTCAATGCGATATCTCATCATTTCATTTTTTAATAATTTTTTTAAATTTTAAGAGACTTTATGGACACCCTGTATTTGTACACCAGAAGAGAATGTGTTAATCTTTTACATTTCAATACCTTCATCAGAAAACAGTCACCACATGATCTTCAATTTTTCTCCTTTTGTATGTTTATCTTTTCAGTGATTTCTACATGTAGCATGACACAGTTTTTTGTAAAATGTAACAATTTACACAGCATGGACAAAATCATAGCAGGCAAATATAATGTACCAATTCTGAGAACAAAAATTTTACAACATTTTCATTTCATGTAACTTAAAAGAAACACGTTTTCTTGAGTTAAAGCAATGATCTGTTTATTAAAGTGTCATAATATTAGCTCTGTTAACATTGTATTTCCTATGAAAACAATAAAGCCTCAATTCTTTATATTCAGCCCTTAAAATCAAATACCTGCCAATATTTTCATGTCCACCAAAACAACTCTGTGGGCCACACAAAATATGTCAGTGAGCTGCATGTCAGCGTTTTTACCAGTCTGGTCTAATTTATGATTTTGATTAAAACTTTTGCAGCAAGGTTGTCTTTTCCTAAGTTGGCTTCAGAATTTTCTGAGGAAAAAGAAAATCTTCACCAAAAATCCAAAGGTGCTGCTCGAAAGTGTTCAAAGAACAACTTGGTGCTAAATGAGAACTGCATAGTTGACTCTGAGACAAACTTCAAATCTTTGTCTAAGAAGCATAATGAACTGTCTGGTATGGAGAGGTGAGTTGTATTGGCCAATAGCTGTTACATAGTAAGTCATAATTAATGTAAGTTTGCTTATGCAGTCTTAAACCTTGTGTTCTCTAGAAATTTATCCATGTGTGGGTTGTTGTTTGTTTTTCCTCCAAATTTTACTCCATGAGGCTCTCTCCTGCAGCACTATCCACAAAAACTAATAGAAATGAACCTGCAACTATTCTCCAAGTTGTTGTTGCTTGCTTTCAACTTGCATCCATGTGACCCATGCTTTAATAAAAAGAGTTAGGGTAAAATTACCAATTTTATGTTTTTTTGGCCATAACTCTTGAACCAGAAATTCTAAAAACTCGATCAAAGGTTCAAACGACTAGGATTTTAGCCTAGTTTCCAGTAAAAACTTGATTCAAGTGAACTACTTCCATCTAGCGATTGGGCCCAGGGCCAGGTAACCTGAGCCAAAATGGCCAAAAATCTACCCCACTTATGACGTCACCCACAAAAAACCTGAAACCCAAAACAAACAAAAAATTATATTGCAAACTACAAGACTCACCAAGTCTTTTGAGGGTTTGGATCAACTGGCGAGTTATGGTGTTGCAAAGACTTGGCCAGTACTGGTAAATTATACCTATTAGCGTAACTCGGCCGGCTCCAGAGGTGTTAAGTGTTATATTTCACCATACTGATGATGGCAGCAGGGTTTTCATAAATGTTTACAAAATTTTTCTTACTTTGTTTGTTTTGGGTGTTGTTGTTATCATAAGGCTGTTCAATATTTGTTTCCCATATAACCAAACTGTGTAATTTCATTAGAGCAGGGGTCGCCAACCTTTTTGGACCTGAGAGCTACTTCTTGGTACAGATTCACGTGAAGGGCTACCAGTTTGATACTGTTGCAACCTCTCCGGTGGCGTTGCGTTGATTGTGTGATTCACCACAAACGGGATGTGCATGAAGAATAACACCATTATATATGTTGCGCGAGAAAGCAATAGTAAGAGAGATTGCGACGCATGATCTCTATTGTTGCTTGCTGCTGTGATGCGAAGCTTTGCGCACATGCTGCTCGGGATTTCTGATCTCAACAAAATGGTGCTGTGATCAGGATGTGGAATTCGTGCCAAGTTTAGCCTTCACACAAAGAACGTGCGAGCAGGGTGGTTCGTTGTAAAAAGAAGGGGGTGTTGTTTGCAACCTCTCCGGTGGCGTTGCGTTGATTGTGGGATTCACCACGAACGGGATGTGCATGAAGAATAGCACCATTATATATGTAGTGCGAGCAAGCAATAGTAAGAGAGATTGCGACGCATGATCTCTATTGTTGCTTGCTGCCACGGTGCAAAGCTTTGCGAACATGCCGCTCAGGATTTCCGATCGCAACAATACATACACGTCTGAAATAAATATTTTCTCAATTTGTTTTCAGTTATGTTATCATTAATAAAAACTTAAAGATATTCATCAATGTGAAGACACTGACCATGCTTATGTTATTTTCAGAAGGCCGCGGGTGACCTGGTGCCTGCATTAGAGTTTGACTTGCTTCTAAACAGTTTGCTGCAGAATGTGCGTCTTTGTATTACAAATCAGATCATCATGGTATATTTGCAGCATTGGTTGCTGAAAAGCAACAACCTTAAACTTGGCTTTGCAAGTGTGTTAGCCATAGAGAGCTTTCCTTGCAAAGAAATAAAGAGAAATGTGCTTTTGCACCAACCAGTGCAGATCAACGTGTGTGGAATAAGCTCTGTCGAATACATTAAGCGTTTTTCTATTGTAGTTGTAGCTTAGATGTGTCACAAGTACTATATCATTTTCCAAGTATAAACCTGAATTTACCTATTTTTGTCATAGGTTTGTATCTTACTGCTGAAATTTGGCCATATATTATTGCTAAGTGAATTATGAGTAGCTATTCACTACTAAATATATTGAACCAGCATGGCAATATGCTCAGCAGGACCCTGCGATCTTGTGCTCCTTTTTAATAACAAAGGTTTGCACAAAAATCTGTAAAGTTTACATTCGTGATTTATGCAGATCAAATGTGATTGAAGTCAAGGTTGATGTTCATGCAACCATTCAATGCCCAGAAGTATCCACCTCAAGCATTCATTCTGAAAGTGATGAAGAGGTGATCACGTGGACCATTTTCAATTTATTCATTATTAACCATGATCTGTCAGTTGTGTTGGGTTTTGTATCAATTACAGCAATGTGTTTTTTAGAACGTAACTTCATTTTGTAAGTAGTTTCTGAATTAAATGCTGTTGAGTGCTTCTCCCGATCTTTCAAAACTTTAAATACTTTACAACAATGAAATACTAATAACTAAACCTTTCAATTCATTTAAGTCCATTGATGTTTGTGGCAAGCTTGACGTACTATAAAGCAAGAAAATTCACTTCTTGTCCACAGGTTCACAACTATTTGTCTCAAAAGTATCATTCGCTTTATTTCTGGTGCTGGCTGTGAATTAGCTTTTCCCTGGAAAGTGTACTTACATGAGATAAAGATCATTGAAACTTATAATTTTTTTCAAAAACGAAGTGAAGAGCAAAACTATTGTTTTTATTTTTTTTGCAAACAACGTTCCAAATCAGAACCTTTATTTTTTCACAAATCATCCCAATTTTCAAACTTTACATCTTTCATTCTTCAATTGTCACTACTGTTACTTAAACAATTTTTTTGCCTGAATGTTAGTCTGAATTTGACCACCTCACCACACTAGAGGTCAGCCACTCTCACCGACCCAGATACCTATGGTGTCTGGGCTAAAATGGTGAGAAGGCACATGTTGGGCGATTAGCAACACTGTAGCAGTTTAAATTGAAATGTGCACTTTTTGTTATGTAATCTGGGGATCGTTGATATGTTGCTTGGAAAGCGGGAATGCAAAAAAAGGACTACTGGTTAGCGTACAAAAGAGTGGCATTGGCTGGAAGGGTACTTTTTCTACAAGTTGCAGAAATTCTACAAAAGGAGATTTGTGCTCAATGAAATGCAATTTATCAACTACACTCTACTGAACATGAGGACCATTCGTGCGAGCAAAACAATGAGTATTACTAGCAATTTCACATTAGATTCGAAATGCGGAAACATGGCCATTATACGTCACATCTTGATGCCAGTCGTATACTGGCATGCTGCTCTAGATGTTGCAGCATTATTTTTGTGCATTTTTTATTCAGGATGACACAGAAATGAAGCAATGTAAAGTAATTGACCTCACTGATACAAATGATGCAAATGAAAATACAAAGGTATGTTATATTAATGACCAAAGCATGCTGATCACCTGTTTTCTAAAGTCGATTATAAAGTTTCCAGTATTTTTCGTGTGGATGAGCAAAACATTCACATCTGTTGTGTATGGTAGGAACAGTATTTCCACCATTATGTTGCGCTACTACTCTGCATAAAGAGCAAGGAAGTTAGTTTACGAATACTAATATTGCTGATAACCAACAAGCTGTCTTGTTTGAACGTAGAACTTTGTTGTACACCTGTTGTTTTTATTGCGATTTTAAAAATCAGCAAATTATTGAATGAAAAGGTGAAATAGTGCAGCATTGAAATATGAACAAAATTTTTACTTCAGTGTCTTGTTGAACTGTACTGTAAAACTTTGTTCGATTTAACATTATAGGTAAGTTGTTGTACTCCGTGAATGTGCATCTGATTTGACAGTTAATGATCTACTTTTGCCAAAGGTTACGTCACATCGGAAGCTTGAAGGCAGTGCTGCTGAGGAAGAAAATATGTCGAAGGTATTCGTGTTTTTTTCGCGCATGTCAACAAAGTTGGAGACGCGACTGTCAGTGAAAACAAATTTATTGTGGTCTTCCAGGTCGAAAATCCCCATTGACCAATAAATGGAAGCAATAGATTTCTTAAGTTTCTAAACCTAGCACAGCCGACTAGCCGCACTGAGTGTGAAATGAATAAATTTGTCTAGCTTTTCAAGAAAGTTGTCGGCAACAAGTCTTGAAGAGTCGAAAATTTGTTTATAATCGGCGTTTGTGGTAAACTCTGTTTGCACCTAGCTGAAAAGTGTCGGTGCTTACGTAGGAAAATTTCTGCTATTGCGTGGTTCAAAAGCATATTGCAACCAGGGTTGCGAAGTTGGAAGTAAAATATCCGACCTTTCCAAAATTTCCGACTCCCAACTCTAATTCCTTAACATAAAGGGAATGAGGCTTCGCTGTTAACAATTTTGTAGCAGTTAGCAAATCAATGGAAATCGTGGTGCACAGCAAGAAATCTCAGCTTCAGCAAAAGTTTCAAAAGAAATAGTACCATTTCAACAGGAATTTCCAACTTAGGAGCGTGATGTAAAAAATGATGTAATTGGGCTCCCGAGGTCGGTCGTCAAAAAATCCGACACGGACTCCTAGTGTTGTTAGGAATCCGACTCCACCCAAAAACCTCCGACTCCTTACGACTTCCACTCCGACTCCGCAACCCTGATTACAATCCTTGGATTGGTTGAGCTTGTATGAAGTCACAAAGCTGCAAAACGTAGCCTATCGTTGCCGGATCCGTTTTATCATGTCGAGCAATAACATTGATCGGACTGGCGACTTCCTTCGTACTAAAACTCTGGTTGCTGTTCAGGACAGTGTCAACTTCTCCGTATCCAAAGACGTCGAGCAGAGCTACGATGACGCCATCACTGCGGCCATTAAGCGTTCCCTGGACGACCCGGAAGGCTTGCTGCAAAGCATGGCGTGCAAGAAGCGCAAACGGTCGAGCTCCTTCGCTCGCGCGGACGCCGTTGATTCGGACGCGAAAGAACCGACCAGCCCGGACACGTCGTGCAACGACAGCCCCGATTCTTCCGGAACGCCGACGGTTACGTTCTCGTCGGCCGCCGTGAACGAAAGCAAAGTCAACACTCCGTCGAAACGGTCGATCAGGAGTATGTTTCAAGCAGTCGCGCGAAAAAGCGCTGCGCCGCCGACCCCGAGTTCCTCCCAATCCGCCGGCGACAGTGCTGGCAAGCCTGAAGAGGTCACAACGTTAAAGTCCGGCGTCGACCTCCAGAACGCGGACTTGAACGAGAGTCGGAACACAGGAGAAGATGGGACGAACTCGCAACTGTCAACGGACCGTTGTGACGATGGAGCTGGTTTGCCAACGAAAGGGAATGATGAAAACAATGTTTCGGACGTCGCTAAGCGACCACGAAACTCCGATCACATCCCTGCTTCCCTTGAAGAAGCCAATCCTAGCAACGGTGCGCCCGTAGCAACCGGCGATCAGCTCCATCCTGCCATCGAGGCCGTGCTGGAGGATGAGGTTAACCAAGTGTGCGCTGAAAAGGCGACGGCGGATGAGAACGACGTTAAAATTGTATCTGTTGATCTCGGCGATCGCAAATCCCCCACTGCTTCGGTGAGTCGTGTTGCGGCTGCGGACGAGTTGTTTTTTGTCGAAT
>JGI24021J15306_10004258_pt1 | contig 16553 bp, 8 predicted proteins | sample Ectturendosymbi1_FD_15306 | JGI IMG/M metagenome (IMG submission 15306) | reverse complement strand
CCTGGTGCTCGAATCAATGGTCTGTTGATGTTTGGGAATCGAGCAACGACGTTGTGGATGAACTCGGGACCTCTCCGCTGGAGGAGAAACTCACAAATCGGATACCACTTAGCGTGCTCTTCCCAGGGATTGTCATTTTGCCTCCAGTTCTGCAAACCTCCGTTGCAGTAGAAGCATTTCACTCGATCTCGAACTCCTTTAAAAAATGCTTCAACTGAAAAATTGAGGACGAGTCTCAGAAGCAACCATTGGCCAGCAGCGATTCCTTGTTGTGTATAGCATTCACTGTTAATGCTATGATGTAAGTAACAGAAAACAATTTTTTAATATTTAACACAACACCAAGACAATTTTATGTGAAGTTTTGTGAATTTTTTGTAGAGATCTGCCACACACGGGAACTGTTCGGAAAAGCTACCCAGTAAATATGTAAAAAAGCACAACTTTTTTACATCAGCTATGAAAAACTAGTAATTCAGCTTGAATAGAAACCAATTTCTGCCAGCGTTTGTGAGCCACTCTCATGAAGTGGTTCAAAATAAAACTATCACTTGCGCAAACCATACCGAGTGAAAAGAAACCAGCTTCTGCCAACATTTGTGGGGTGGCTCTGGTGAAATGCCAGTTACTGAAGGTTCGCACTCTTTCATCTGCTGACCTCATGCTAGGAGTTGCAGGGAAGTTGCAGGGGAACACGAGACGAAGATCTGTGCTTTGCTGATCACTCAAGCCATTTGTGTTGAAGGGAACATGCTGTTGCACAAATATTGCTTAAACTTGGAGCTAAATCAATCTGCTTTGCATTGTATATTTGAGAGCAACGTATAAATACCTTTCTGTGCTCCTGGAAAACATGTTAAAACCAATGACTATAGTACCATTACTCTATTCGAAAGCATTAATGATATGGATATAAGAGAGATCGGGGTTGCTATAGAGTACTTTTGGGAACTCAAGTTTATCTCTTTTTCGCTGCTGCAAAACCTTAGATCATTTTCTTGAAACAAGAAAATTTTTGAATTTAAAACTATACTAAGCTTGCTTCATATGCTCCAAAACCACATTCGAACTTGTAGACCTATTAGTTGAAACCCGGTGAGCCATTATCATTTGATTAAATGTTTTGCTTTCTTCCTTCATCACCCAAAATAACAGCACATGCCTGTCGTGATGGATCAGGTATATTTCGATTTTCATTTCCTTGTGCCATGGGACAATGAGGAAAATGAGTGATGTGTTCCGCAGTCGGATTATCCATTCTTCGCCAATTCCTCAAAACTCCTCCACAACTGAAGCACTGAGTCCGGTCCAAGTTACCCAAGTAAAACCAACCTGCTGCCGCCATGTCTATTTCTGGTGGAGCATTTTGGCTGGACCAGTCGGGGGTAAATGTCTGGAGCCGGTCACTTTCGCGGCACAAGTTCAAGGTGCGAATTAGTCTTGCCTGCTGTGGGTTTGGAATGGTTGCAAGTTGACGATGAATTGGGACATCGTATGTTGGTGGAGATGGAGCTGAGCTTGCAGTCTGAAAGTGTGTTATGTCCAATCCTTGGTAATATCCCACTGGTGCGGAGCTGCACTCGAAAAGAAAAGTCGATTCGTGTTATTGCGTGAAAACAACTACATTTTCATTGTCCAACACATATTCGTTAATCGTGCTTAATAAATGTCTCATTATTTTTTTGTTTACCTGGCGTTTTAATTCTCTCAATACTTGTATCCAATTAAACTCATGCAGTGTTAGCATGGCAAATGTGAAAAATCAACATAGTGATGTATTAACTTAAGAACATTTTGTAATCGGTTTTAAGTCACCAAACGTATGGACCAGTAATTCTCAACGTGTTCCACGTGAACCACCGATGGTCCACAGGGAGTTCCTTAAACTTTGGCAAAACGTTCCTGAAAAGTGTTGACTAGGTATTCATGTGGTTTCAGCACAGCAAAGTGGTCCAATGGATGTCTTTTTGAATGGTCTTTGGGCCAAAAAATGTTGAAAACCACTGTTATAGAAGCATCGTTCTGCATGAGGTAAATATGACACACATATCAAAAAGACAAACTTCGCCCGATGTCACAAAATGCATATTTTAAAAATTATTGAAAGGCTATGTAACATATTAAAAATTCTTTACATTTTTCGTTTTCTTAACGAAACGTTTGTTTGAGCAATTTTTTAATGACAGCAGAAAAAGCTTTGACACACAAATTACTTAGAGGAACTTGTGAGACAAACTCCTTGCGATGAAGCGCTGCTCGTAATTACTGGAGGCATTCGAGTGGATGCATTATCGTTGGTGGCAGACAGTCCAAGCAAAAGCTGACCGGCTGGACGAGGATGTTGCGACTGTGTCTGCAAAATTTTATCTGAATTAACTGCAAATGTAAACGGTTTCAAAACGTTTGATTTATTCACAAAATAATATAAAAGATACCGTTGTGATTCAGAATATTAAACGAGAATTGGCATGAAACGAAGACTGTATAATGATTGGCATCAGGAGATGTACCTCCTACAGTAGTGAACGTTGTGTATAGTCATGCACCCAATCGATACTTTCTCTTGTTGTTGAATTGCACAACTTGATGTTGCTGACCAAGAACAATGTTCTCACAAACCACATCATTTCCTACATTGTATACGAGCCACACTAGCCATTTGAGGGAATTTGTCCTATTTTTGATAGGTCGTGTAAATTTCTATGACTTTTTTACCGGTTTCCCCAGTGTTTGCAACAAGGGAGAGCAATTTCGGATCGTTACAAGTTGTGATCATGGTTTCTCATCTATTTGGTAGTGATGCCTCCAGTGCCACGAACACAAATTTTCCACGTCGAAAATGGGAAACACATAATGTAACCAGAAAACCTAAACTATTAGCAACAAGTTCGTACTGCATTTTTAGCAAGCAGATACATGCAGCAGCCAAGAACAAAAGCAGAACTCTTGGTTTCTTACGCAGTTGCAATTAAGTGTTGACATTCCATGATTCGAAGGAAAAAGCAGACAAACAATTGTATTTCACCTCTGATTGTCGTCGATGCTCATATGTTGCAAATTACCACTCATAACGTTTGATTCTTCTCAGAAGCGTTGAAGCATATGGATGCGGCGGCAATAGTATTAAATGAAGATACTTTAAAGAACGCAAATCGGTCACTGAGAATGAAGTGTCAGTCACGTGTTGTGAGCGTAAGCGTGTATGACGTGAATCGCTGCACAACAGACTACCGGTCACTTTTGTGGCCTACTTCATTCTGTTTGTGACCTATGCGTTCAGAAGTGCTAGCCGTGTTCCTGTTGATATGTTTTCATACGCTTCGTATTTTCTGTCACCTACAGTGCAAGCAAAAGTTTAAAGTGGGTTTAGAAAGTTTTAATAAACGCTTAGAAAAAAAATACAAACACGGAATATTTGTATTTTGTGGTTTTGGCTTTAATTTTATGACAAATTAATTTTAAAAAGGTTGTAACTTGATTTGTTTTCAAACTGCTTTTGCAACCTCACACGTAAGTTGCAGGTTTTCTTGATTTACCAATGTGCTTTTCCTAAATTTTTTTCTATGTTTCAGTATCGAACTCAAGGAATTCTATATTATGATTATAAAACATCACATAACAACAATTAATTCGTCCGTAGACGGCATTGTCATGTTTCTGTTTTAGAAATATTTACCCAAAATCACCAAAGGTATGTGAAGCTATATTTAACTCTTCTAGTTCCACTCGTGACTCGAGATACTTCACGAAGTTGAGATCTTGAAAATAGTTGACCTGACTTGGGTCGGAGATTTTTAAAGACTTTGGTAAGTTTTTAAGTACAATTCATGCAAAATCGAACAAACACTTGAGACTCGATTTGTGTTCTCAGAGAATCCAACTCTACAAGGAAATTACTAATCGTGAGCTGATCAAACCAACTGCGTGGAGCGATTCTCGCTGAACTAAACGACACTATCCCGCAAGTCATACCCTTAGCTTCTCAATGATTGATCAACTTTACTTAGCAACAACCACGTTTTTCGTATTTTTGGAGGTCGAATATAAAAAGACGCTTATATTGTTTTTCAAGACCTTTGGGTGCGAGAGAAAGTTGTGGGACTATACATGCAATAATTCGAAGTTACTGTAGATTCAAACTTTCTAATTGAAAACAAAGAGAGAGAGTATAGAATACCAGGGTCATTTTTTCCACGTTAATCGCCAAGAAGGGTAAAATGAATTTGGCTTTACTCATACAAAAAGTCTAAAATTTCTGCTTGCGTTTTGACACTAGCCTTATTCATTAAGAATATTTTAATTTTGCATTGGCCGATAAGAAATTTTGCAAATAACCCAAGTATTCCTAACACAACAAAATGTTAACATCTCTACTTTTCCAAAAAAAATTTGTGCCAGTAGAAAATTTCCACATACCCAAACTGGATTGTTCAAGTGACCACCTGAACCAAACTGCTCCAGTCTGATATTACCGCAGTCGTGTTCACCACGAGCGAAACGGCAGTCAGGTCTGAAAAAGGAAAAAAGTTATGAAGTTGAATATCTTTGTCCGCAATTTTAACTGTAAGGTCAAGTTCTTCTCAACTACATCTACAAAGATAATTGTTTGACTTGATCACTGAGCAGTCACAAGGTCTCCGAACATTTTCTGTCAATCAGGAAAAATCGAAAAGTAAAAACATGCATTAACATGATATGTTTAAGAGCACATGTTGTCTCAAGTTATCTATCCGTGACAGAAATGTCTGGGATGCAAACAAAAGGATTTTCATTATTTTTATTTCAGAATTGAACCCTCACAAAGTAGTCTTTATTACTTTGGTTAAGTTTAACACAACGCTAGATATTCAAGTTGACAGATGCGTCAATTGCTGTTTCAACTTGTAACGAAGAGCAGCTGTTTTGAATAGTATCGTTCAAGCCCTGGAATACTATCGTGGGTATGGTAGACCCTGGTCAAATGAGTTCACCAAGTGAAACTACGTAAGCACGCGTCGGAGCGCTCTCCACGCCTCAGTAGCTTCTTTTTTGTGCACCCTATAAATAGGTGCGCGTGCTGTTGTCCTCGCTCTTTTCGATTTTGCAAAGATAGTGGTTTCGGACCAGCAGACGCGACGTTAGTGTGAGGTGACGTAATCACGCTGACCCGACGGTATGGTTAGAGGGGTTTTGCGCCAGGTGCCTGTAAAAAGCTGAAACTCATTCAGCGCATGTTTCTACGGTCTTGTTAGCGGTATACAAACGGAGATGTTCTTCACACCCACGATTTTTTTTATGAGTAATTCAGTTCAGACATATATGACACTTTCGCTATGTTTGGTATACTTACTTTTTATCAAAAATCGTATGATATTAGAGTTAACTTTGTTAGTGCTCAAACTGCTCAGTGAGACTTCTATTTGCAGTGTAGTTTTTGTGACAAACTGCAGTTGAAGGAAAGTATTTTATTTTATTTTTGAAAACCGGGTCTGGAACACCCGACGTTAGTATTAACGTGACAAAAATCGAGCGATAGTATTCTAGAAGAGGTAGCGAATCAGACAATTTTATCAAGAATGAACAAATGTTCTTTCTGAAGGCCACTGACACAGAAAAAAGCTCCGTTGTACCTGATTCTTCCGGCAATTGTAAGGAGAAATAATGCATCTTTTTGTGTTATTAGATATGTTATGTTTAGCTGTGACTGATCGAAAATCATGAATAAAATGTTATTGTAATGACCTCTGTATGGTGGTAGAACATAAAACAGTTTCAAACGAATTGACAAATACCATGGAAGAGTTGAGTTGATATATGTTGTCATATACATTACTACTTTCTACTTTATTGAAAGTTCGATGCTTCTCTTACGGATGCACTTTTCTGTTGTCAATACCTGGATGATACTCGAAAAAGAGAAACATTTTGCTTTCTAAAGAATAAAAATGTTATCTAACAGCACAGTTAAGTTGTAAGCTGGGAAAAAATTAGAACAAGTGTTTTAAAGGTAATTGAAGATGTGGAGTTGAACCAATAAATCAGATTTCAAAACGTTTTATCGGGTAAATGAAGCTAATCAACTATTTCACAGTTGTGCCTTGGATAACGCGTACAGAGCACCACAAGCAATGTTTTGTGTATCCAAGACAGTTTCTATTGGTTGTTTAAAGCTCACTGCCAAATTTCATGTACTTAAACATGCTAAATAGTGTCACAAAAAACTGCTAGATTCTGCTAAAAATCTTGTCACACATTTCCAGCTAATATCTGCTGAAAGTAGTGAAATTCTGCCAAAATTTCTACTAATTTTAAGGTGATTAAAATAAACATGTGAAGCTAAATATCAATATTTTGTCTTGCACTCACTATGAATGGACAAGGGTAGAAAATATCGGTCTTGGTCAGCACACTTTTTGACCTACAATTTTCTTTCGGTTTTCATTTTAAACAACGTAACTGCAGCTTACTTCCTTTTGTGTATAACAGACATTTTTGACAATCTCTTTCAAATGGTGGCATGTGTTTGCAGAACAAATCCCAGCAATGAATAAACTGAGTCAAGCATCAACCAAACAACTTTCTATGTCTGGTCTTCGAACACAAAACTCTGTGTTATTTTCATTTGGGAGTACGCAAAACGTTCTTTACCCTCAAATGGGTGCCATTTACTTAGCATGACCTGACTTCACAATGTTTCGCTATGGTTAAGGTATTGCAAACTGCAATTAGGCTTTTTTTTAATCAGCAAGATAAATTAAGTACCGAGTCAACATTTTGAATCTTGCAAACGTACACGTCGAATCGTGTGACAACATTGTTTTGGTATACCAGAGAGTATTTTACCAAACGTTACTACTTACGAGCATAACTGAACCACTTGGAAACATAAGTATCGTGGGGTACAACATATTCTACCAATGTAGTCTTTTAACTTTAACCAGCTCACTACTCACGGAAGCAAATCATTTTGCTTCATCAAGCGATCTAGCTACTTGTCAATATGACGCAACTGCTGCTTGATGCAGCTTCGCGGCGTCATAATAAAAATTCCAAATGATTGAAGGTAGCTCGTTGTGCCTGGTCCTGGTGGTGTTAGCCGATTGAAAGCGTCATAAATAAGATAAAGTATTCTTTGATAAGGAAAGTGTAAAACGTTTCAACTTCAAAAATTTTTGACACAGTACTGTACTTTTTTGTCAGGAATTTGCTACTTGCTAAACCTGCCAAGTGGGTCTTAAAATCCTACTATAAAGCCAACTAACTGTTGGATTGAAAATTTTACATCAACAGTGAGAAAGCCATACTAGATTTACAAGAAAATCAGCTAAAATGTCAACACTGAGTGGACGTGTCATTGACCTTATGCGATAGAGAGCGGATATGCCCAAAACACTTCCTTTTCTTGGGAAAATACATTTGCGACAAATGCCTGATTTTTGCAGATAGAGTTTTCTTGCTAACAACTAGAAGTTTCCTATCATTTTCGTTTCGAATTTATTGGTCAGAACACAACCGTCACGTAGTACTTCAAAATTTGAAAAAATCTTGCCAAAGTTTGGATTCACTCTATAAAATTCTAAAGCACATACGATATGCTTCAGACTTAAAGTAACACTTTTTCTTCTATAACATACTCATGACCGCGAGTACTCACTTAAACGCGCATGAGTTAAATCAATCAGGACCTTGGAGATTATTTTGCAACAATGTATGATCTCATTCCTCGCCAATCTTTTTGGATATTTGATTAAATTTATGCGTGAGGCAAACACTATACTTACTTGTGCATGCTCAACAAAAAAGGATCTGTTCGCAACGGGAGGTTCCTCAAAGTATTTCTGCAAGCAAAGCATTGAACCTCGTCAAATCTGCCGGTGTGATAGAATCCAGCCGCTGCAAATTGACGGGCGTCGATGGGTATTGAGGGAGGAAAGCTTTGGAAGGAAGACATTCTGTAACTCTCCCGACATAGGTCATCTGCAAATCAAAATTGTGCTGCAGTTGGACGACTATCAGAAACTGCTGCACGCGTGAACATAATCGGGACAGAGAAGACAATTGGTTACTGCTATGATATTATCTGTTGCTAGCACCAAAACAAAATTTTGCAGAATTATGCGGTCAGAAAGATTCAGGTCTATTTCAAAAGCGTATGGTTTCATCCTTACAGTTCCGAGGAGGAGCATAGTTTTTTTCAGTGTTTTCTTCTTCGTAAAGAAATGCTCTCACACAACCAATCTTCTCAGCAGTTGATCCCCGCAAAGAAGTGTTTTCGCTTGAAAACCGGCCTGAGTAGCATCTTTTAAGCAGAACACTGTTGACAAACGTGATGCAACGGAAAAGCAACAGAGCCACAAGAATGTAAAGTTCCCCGATTAAGGTTAGATGACTTTTTGAAATTTTAAATTGTTTTCCTTGTTCAGAATCTCTTTTTAAAGAAACTTGAAGGTCTGAAAGAACTTCTGAATGTTTCATTAATTTTCCAAAACTGCCTTCGCTGTGTGAACTTGCAGGTGTTTCAGCAAAGTTTTTGAGAATCCTTTCTTCATCTATTCGTTGAGCAGCAACAGCAGCTCCATATAAGTCAGTTCGCAACGATTTTCTTGGTAACGTTTCGTAATCAAGGTAGATATGAGAAAAGATATCGTGAAACTGCATGCATGTAAACTTAACACGAAAGATTTCAAATAGATTTTCAGAGTCATTCACTTCGTCACAGCTTTGTTTTGTTGATTGACTTTCTTTTAATTGAAAATACGAATATAGTTCGTTATGGTTGTTTGTTCTATCTAAATTGATTTTTGCAACGCAAGAAGATAAATGCCGTTCAGAATTACGTAAAAACGTATTTAAGCTGTGTTTTCTTATTTTTGCAAAAAGATTGCTCATCGTTTTAAATTCTTCATCTTCCATACACCTTTCTTCCAGAACAAGCAGCAGACCTGTTTTTGTTACATTATTTTGAGTTAATGACCTAGAACGAAATGCATCCACCACTTTTAAGAAATGTTCTTCAGCAAGAGCTTGGTTGTACCTTGTGGTTCTCGCTTTTTCATCAAAAATATCCCCACGTTCCTCACGCAATTCTTTTAACTCGTCTTTGACCTCCGTCACTTCAACAAGATTGCAAACCAAGACCCGCACTGCACACCTCAAGGTGTATCTGTCTGAAACTTGCAACATTTTCCTTATCAATAACGGAGCGTGCACCTCGATTATGACAGTCTGTTCATTCGCACAGCCGATTGTGCTTTGGGGACAATGGAAAACTGAATTCTTTGCAGAATAACACAGACTTGTGTGAGAATTAGCTGACGTGTCCAACCCAAAACGATCCACGCTGCTTGCCGTGGTTTTTCTCGTTGCACTTGAGAAGTAACAAACACTTTTTCCAGTTGCAATGAAATTTGGAATTCAGGACAAAATAATCGCCAAGATACTTTCTTCTGAATCTTTATATTGTGTTTGGAATGAAAAGTCGTTAACAGCAGACCAGATAAAATCGAAAAAGTCTTTAGAAAAAAGTTGAACAGCACTGTTTAAGATTCCAATCAACCTTGTATCTGAAAAAAGAAAAATGGTGCAGTGTATCCAAATTTTGCCCAAGCATCTCACTAGAAGTTTCCAGGAAAAACGTATAATTATTTTGTAAGAGTCTTCAGTTACGGGAAACTGTATCATATTCCGTCAGGGACTAGGCATGAAAGAAAAATATTTTAATATGATTTCGGTTTAGTGGAAAAGTTTTGGATGTAAAAACATCTACAAAAATGTTTTTTTACATAGTACAATTTGACTTGTCCAAACATTGTTTACTTCGCAAATGCAAATCACGGGAATAACTAACTTTTTGTTATAATGACGTGGTTATATGTGAAGATTTACTTGTTGGGTTCTCCAACAACCTGGTTATAGATATCACACATTATGTACAGTAATATTCCGTTGTAGGAACTCATTAAGGAAATCAAATATCTTAGACGTTAACAACACGCTATGTCGCTTTTATTTGTTTGTTTGCAAATTCACTGAGCATTATGATATTTCACCTAAACCAGGAGTCGAAATGTAGAAAACACCACTAAAAACATTTTTGTATAAATTTCCCTCTCGTTTTCTTACATAATAATCTTTCCTTAAGCTGGGATCAAACAGTTTCGCATGTAAGAATATAAATAAATCGACTAACAGCATGTGCGTGTGCGTGCGGCAGAATCACCAACCAGGAGGATGATCGATTTATGAAACTCTGAAACAATAGCCCGGTTAAGGGTTAGAATCAGTAAATTGCCCAGTCATCAGTAGACTGCACTTCACATCCCCAACGAGTCCTATGGGAGAGGCGTAACCAACAATTTGGGGGTAGGTTCAGCTGCAAAGGGCTGCCAGAGTGGGAAAAAATGCCCACTTTCCTATCGGGTGCTCATACTTAGACTGGTTACCTTCCGTGGATGAAGAACTCAATCAGCCTTTGAAAGTGCTATTTGACCAATAGCTGAATCCTTGCCTGTTTTGCAGTGCCGGCTCTCAAAGTGTAATAAAGCANTACCAGCTTTTTAAAAATACAAGCCAACCACAATTTAAAGATTTGGCATTGAGTTTCTCATTTAACCAGTTTTTGTTTATGAAAACAGTTTAGAAAAACAATAAACTGTCGAATATCCTGTAAATGCAGAACCTGTGGCGCAAAATTATATGTGAAAACCCACCGAAAGCCATGACATTCAATTTTACAAACTAACACATAAAATTGATGATGTACAATACAAATTGTATTGATAGCCGAGAAAATAGTTATGATTTGTAGGAAAAAGATTATCTAGATTCTTCCGAAATAGTCCACAAAAGAATCCTGATTTCAAGCTGCAACTTCTCAGTTTTTTCAGTCCTCCATATTTTACATGCATGAATTCCTTGGCAAAAATTATTTAATACCATGTCCATGCAATTAATCTGAGACTTCAAAACAGGGAGAACAAAATACGTTGCTCAGCTGAGTGCCGCACACCGTTTCATTCGTTGTATGTGACGTTTTCTACTGGATAGCAACATTCAAGCTAGTTTCAAAGGACAAACGTTTGATTTATTTAATGCCGTAGCACGTTGTGCGCCCGCAGTAATTTCACCAATCCCTTTATCTTTATTAGCTCGTGAACGGCTCCGGTGAGGATCGAAACAAAGATGAAAGTAAAACTGAAAATTTTGCGGTATTAGAAAGTTCACGCGTTTCGACCACAAAGCGACGAAGTTCACATAAAACTGCATTTGTTTTACCGATCCGTGTATCGGTCTCCTTGTTCTGCCTTTAGTCATTTGTGAGTATCCCCACAAAGGACTTGACCTTCTCCACCTGCTACTGTGCACTGCTGCTCACTTGTAGCGTGTACTGGATTGGGTTTCTGGAGAAACCTTATACCTCGGTCTTTCTTATGTTAATCCTGCTTGATTTCATGCAACAGAAAACCGATAAATTGCATGCTGAAGACCCTGTTTAGAGGATGAATGCAGTACAAAATCTTTCGAAAAAAATGAAAGTTTGATCCTGCAGCTTCCAGCAGTGACAGCCTCGTTGACCCTGCTGTGACTGTCTATCCCATTCGTATAGACTACGATAAGGAATAGTGACAACACACAACCTTGTTAGAGTCCCACGCCCACGGTGAAATGCTCTAATTTAACTCCGTCGACAAGGACGCAAACTTGTACAATGACTTGACGTCCAGTAACGGATAGCCGTCAACACTGTATACTCTGCATCACTCCTCAAAGCTTCTGCGGAGGGACCGGGTCGTATGCTTTTTCGAGGTCGGCAAAAGAAGTGTAGGTATTTTTTAAATTATTTTCTGCCTCACATTTGTATTTGAAATTTAGGACAACATCAAGTTCCCCTCTACGCCCAAACTGATACACACTGGCGAAGGATTCCCACACTCCACAAGCAAAGCGTTTCGCTGTTAGACAGTAGTAGAAAATGTAGAGGAAGTGGACAATTTTTTAATTGGACTGAGAAGACCATCTGAAAAACAAACGGTTTGAATAATAAAGGAATTACACCAACGTGTGGAGCAATTAAAATTCTTACTTGGTTCGTAACTTCTGTGCATGTTTTCTATAAACTTGACATATAGACTTTAACAACAGAAAGCGGTTTGTAGGAATAATCACTTATTCAATTGTTTCGTTTAACAACATCAAGTTCTGCAGAGCTTTATTACTAGAACCAATGAAATGACAAGCTGTTAGTGCTAAACATTATTTCCAAGAATACCTTTGACGATTTGTAATGTGCTTAAATTGAAAACGCTTCCAAAATGGAATAAAGATCTTTGGAAATAGTGTTGAACATATGAACAAATCATGAAAAATGAGATGACAGTGTAAAAAATAAAAATAGCATGTGTTGCTTTAAACAATTCCAAACCGTTTCTCGCTACATTTTCAACAAAAATGTCTTGTTTCATACGCCCCTCAAAAATCTACTTCCAGTATTTACCATCTCTGTTGGGAGATCTGTTTCTCGGGCGATGAAAAAGCACATTGGATCGTTCCCTGGACGTCATTGCAGAGGACAGCGCGGAAAAGACAGATTCAGGCACATTTGCCATTTGCGCGAACGCTAATAATTGTAGATACTGATGTGAAAATATCAAAAGTCAGCACTTTAAGAGTGTGGAAATACGACATGTGCAATATTTTCTGCAGTAGGTACTTTGTTAATACCGCAAGTTTACACCAACAGTTTGACAAAGTCAAAAACACCATCTCGTTAGCGACTGTTGCTGTTAAGAAAAAAATGCAGCAAAAGCATTTCATTAATATTGAACATTAGATGGATGCAAGCTCTTTCTGACAAATTCTTTTTAGTAGTGGTGTAGGCAGTTCAATCGTTACGTCTAAGCTTAACTTTCAAATACCATTTTTCCAATGAGGTCCTGAAGCTTGGTATCTTGACGATGCGACGAACAATCTGCACCTGCAGAAAAACACCTGGGTATTCAAAGGAAGTTTTACATGTTCCAAAGCGTTAAACCTGGCCAAGTAGATCTTCGGAACCTGGTTCATAACATAACAGGCTGTGTGTGTGAAAAACCTCTATCAAAACTGCGAAAGAATCATGCCTAAGAGTTAATTTGCTATTTCAGGCTCTAACAATTCTAACGACTCATAAAAGACCTGGAAAGACTCAACGACGCATCTGGGACGTGTCCACTTCTCTGGAAATGGAACAAGAGTTTTCAAGCATTTAAGAATTTAGTTGCGAAATGTTAATTCTAAACTGCTCATATCTAAAACTGAAATTAGTTGGACTTGGAAAATCAATGTGTTCACTAGATATACTATGTTAGCAGACGTACCACAAATAAGAATTGATTTGTAGCCAATCTAATTTGCAATCTCCAGAAATCAATTAGAATTTAGATTAATTTTCAGATTGTTTTGTGCTCGAATGTAAATCTCAAAATTGTGCATAACGTTCATTGAGGTCTGTTAATGGCAAATGTGCAACAAAATTGTGAGTTCTTTTTCAGTACATCTATCTATTTTGAGTACCCTCTACGTTTTTTTGGAGTAGCCTTGTAACTTGTTTAGTTTGATCTGCTTAAATTAAGCCATGGCCGTTTCATGTACAATAATTAAATTGTGGACAGCAGACTAGCTATTCCCAAACATTGCCTCATGTCAGTAAATACTCTAGCAAAGCAGTCGCCGATTTAGGCGAGCTTGATTTGACCCGGATATGCCAAATAGAACAAGTTGTTTGATAACTGTTTGTTTTACAAAATCACGTCTTGTGACTTCTCCAAAAGGGTCCTGATCCCACAGAGGTCACAATCTCCAGGCTAAAAACGCTGTTATGGAGAATGAATAGAAGCTGGTAATAACCTAAGAATAGCAACCTCAAACGAAATTACATTCTGCTGTTGCTTATAACTTGCATTCATTACATAAATGTACATATGTCATGACGACAAGACTTCTGACGATTGCGCTTGTAAATTTTTGAACATATAAATTGTGTTGCTTGAAGCAAACACCAAATTTAACAAATCAATCGCTCAACCTCCGTTATAATTATTAATTTATAATTTCAGACATTCCTGAGTCTTCCTTGCCTTCATTAGAAGAATTCGAAGCAATCTTACGTTGCTTCATTGATTCTTTGCATAGATCCCGTGACTGAACCATGCATATTACCTGCATGCCATGGTGAGCGGCAAGAACTGCTGTGAGCCATAAAAAGATTTATGCTGCAAAGTAAAATAAATAAGTAATCTCACGAATTTTACCATACCTCTTTACCGCGTTAACACTTTTCTAGTAGATAACAACGGATGTGCGTACTTGAACTTTACAAATTTATTTTCTGCGACAAAACACGATGAGGTTAGTTTGATTTTGTAGGAAACCTTTGTTTTGCATGAATATTTTCTTATAAGAGTCGTAGATGTTCTCACTAAAGCAGAGAAATCCAAAATGATTGGTCCAATATATTTCCGAAAATTAAAGCCATCGGGAAGGACCAAAACTGTTTAAATCTTTTTTTTACTTTTGCAAATAAAAAAACTCGGAAATGCATAACGACAGCGCAGATAATTTGCTTTGCGCAAGGATCAAACGATCAGACCAATTCGGACCACAAATGCTGGCATATTTTATATTTGCGGTACTTTCGATGTTTTTCTATCAAAATTTCGTTTCTAAACAACAAGATATTTTTCTAATCGAAAATGTCGAGAACACCAAACAACAAATCAACCAAGCGACCAGTTTTATCCAAATTACGGTTGCCAGCGCTGTTGGAATGAACGTTTCATAATTAAAACATGTCAACAAATTTCATTTTTTCTATTTCCCACAGAGGTTTGTAAATATTTGAAGTGTCACTTAACGTGGTATTTATTTACTGCATGTGAACTGGTTCTGGACACAAAGCGTGAATTAGAGAAGCAATTCTCACAGCACACGCCCAAAAGTCAGTCATTGGTGAAGCGCTGCGGTTTCCCACCAAGCGAGGCACTTTCCCTCCAGGCGAGGAAAATAAGGTAAAGCATCAGGTGGTTAAGACCGTCTTGGATTTATTCAACTAAGAGATAAAATACAGTTAACGTAAAGATCGATAAATTGTATATTCACCTTCATCAAAGTAGCTAACAGCTCACGGTAAAGCAATTTATTGAGCAGTGCATCAAATGGGCAAGAATACGACAGTGGTTTACGACGCCGTCGTGCGCTTTCTACATTTCGGATTTGCGGAGTCAGTTTTTCTAAGCAAAAACGCTTTTCAGTTATGAAAACAGAACCATTTGAAAAGTTGGTAATATTTTGCTATATTGTCAAGGACGATACGAGCTACAAAATCCGTAAATTGAGAAGTTGTAACTTTTGTCGCACAGCAGCAACGTTTCTTAGTCACACAGACTTTAAATTCCAAAGAGCTGTAACTTCATCAAACCTCTGCTCGTATTTATACGAACTCTTAGCAGTGTTGTTAGTGGAGCTGTGGAGACCAAATGATAGAAGCTCACGTTGCCAACCAGAACGATTGTTGTGTATCCCAAGCGACATTTCACCACCGCGGGGGAATCACCTGGTGCTTTTCACGAGCTTTGTATGCAGCGCACTGTTGGATGGCAAGCACTGTGAAAAACAACACGGTGATCAAAAAGAACTGTACCGTGCCAATTAGCAATTCACTAAGGCTCCTCAGTTCGTGAAGACCTGTCATACATTCGAATGTTTGCAGCACTGTTGCAGACAATTTGGAAGTTATCGGCATCCTCGTAAAACCGTTGCAAAGTTTAGACTTTAAATGTTCATCTAGTAACTAGTGTGCATTGCTGTGATATGGCTACACCAGGGGTCGGCAACCTTTAGCTAACTGCGTGCCAACTGAACGTTTCAAGGTGCTACTATAGCATGAGGTCTACCACACTATAGCTTGAGATCTTTCTCCTGTTAGCACTATAGCGTGAGGTTTACCGCTGCAATATAGCAAGAACGGTAAAAATAACCATATCATCATAATTTCCTCCCTGGGCTGCACCCTTGGCCAGTTTTGTCAACCTGTCCGTCTGTCCGAAAAGCAAGTGCAATGTAAGCGATTATCGCTAGTTGGTCACTTGCATTTCAGTGAAATTTCAAAAAACTATCATAAAATATACGTTTTGTTCTCTGTGAAGGCAGTGCGTTTGCACTAGTTTGTCCTTCCGCTTTTACGTATTACCGACATCGCATAACTCAAACTAACGCAAAGTTGTGGATGAATTCAACAAAGCGTTGCCGCTCGTAACACTTCGGTAATTGTGTGAAGCATTTGCTGCCAGGGATATTTAGGAGTTCTTGGTATCCCTGCTTGCTACGAGAGCAGGCCTGCGTTAACACCGCCGGGAAATTTGCTTTCTGACCAAGGAATTTAAAATCAGCCGACTGTAACAAAATACCTTTGCCAGTAGTTGGCACGTGGTCTTCATCGACGACAAACTGCAGATGAAGAATTGACTGCATATTGCCAGGGCCGGATTAAGGGGGGGGCAACGGGGGCAATTGCCCCGGGCCCCCCGCTTCAAGGGGGC
>JGI24021J15306_10004256_pt1 | contig 16556 bp, 9 predicted proteins | sample Ectturendosymbi1_FD_15306 | JGI IMG/M metagenome (IMG submission 15306) | reverse complement strand
TGTTCCTCGACTTTCTGTCCTCTTACAGCAGGGGTCTCCAGACTTTTTATCTGAGGGCCGCATAAGCTAATACACAATAGTTCGAGGGCCGGACATCTTACGCAATGTGAATGTTTTGGGATGTGTTATTCTAACAAATGAAGTTTTTCTTAAATATAGCCTATTATTTTTTCATTTTTGACAAAATGTCTTCGCTGGCCGGATAAAACGGCTTCACGGGCCGGATTTGGCGCGTGGGCCGTAGCGTGGAGGGGATCCGTAGAAATGTCTCCGCTGGACTTCATTGTCACCGCGGAATAGTAATCTTGAATCTCTCTTGACTTAGCTGCAACTTCTCTCATTTTTGCCTCTTATGCTTTGTTTTTGAACCACTTGGATAAACTCTACAGTTGTTAAGGTGTCGATGCCCCTTTCTTCTGTTCGTGTTTATTTATTAATAAGCTTGAGAATAGGGTTGCCATATATTCATGAGCAAAAAGGAGGGCTTACGTATGTCACTTAGTTGACTGCATTATCTACACTTAACACGTCCAATAACAAAGATTCGTAAGTTTTAAGCGCTTAAATAAGACGTCTGGTGTGGACCATATTTCAGTAAAAACATACAAAACAAAATCCTTATTAAATTGTCCTATTTAGCCCATATTTTTCAGTTTCCTTAAATTTCTGAAAAATGTATTAATACCTTTTTAACAATATTATGAAACCGCTTGCATGAAAGATGTTTTAAATTGTACACCAGCTTTAACAAACTAGAAATTGGTTCAACTAGAAAGATTTCTCTTTCTTTTAGGTTTGTGTCTGCATCACGGAAAAACCACGTTCCACATTAAATTGCATTTGTTTGATGCTCTTTTTTCACGAACTCAAACACGTTTTGGTATTGGTCAAAGAGATTAGCTTCATCAATAAAAACGTTTCTCAAGCAGATACTATTCACATGGTTGATCATTTTCCCATTCAATTGTTTGCAACAGAAGAATTTAGCCAAAGCATTGAAATTCAAAGCAAAAACAGCGGTCCATTTATCCAGATATGCAACACAAGATTTGTACGATACAAATACATCTGACATTAATAAATCACAGTCACGATCCTTGCTTTCTTCTCTGAATTTTTTAGTGCTTATGTACCTTGGCTTAATGCGTACATCTGATTAAAGCATTCCTAGCAACTTGAATAAAGTGTTAGCCACCTGGTTACGCTATGAGAAAGTAGTTGCTGGTACTTGATATCCACAAAGTTGCAATATTTTTTCACCCTTCTGTACGCACTGTGGACATTCAACCACACGTAATGTACTCAGCTTCAAAATCATGTCGTCCTTTTCTGAAAAAGGGGTATTTCTGTAGCTTTTCAGCAAACTGCGAGACTGCACACTACTGATTAGCTAGTAGAAAGTACTACACAAAGCTATGTATAATACATGCAATACACTGTTTCAGAATATTACGGTTTATCCAAAAGCCTAATATAGTTTAATGGAGTCAGCAGTTCGCACTCAAATGCCAAAATAATTGGGATGCTTAAAAAGTATTCACCACTGTTACGTAACGATTAATGTGAAGGCATTCACGCCTTTCCAGCCGACAAATCTACTCAACGAAAACATAAATTAATTTGATAACTTGTATAGACCCTCCCCAAAACTAAGCTACGCCACCAGCTCTTTTTCTTTTGCAGTTGAGTAGGGACTGCTTACTGTATGCAAATACAATACAGCCAGTGCTGTAATTGACAAAGGGGCAGAAGGGAAAATCGTCCCCAGGGCAAGCTAAAATTTAAAAACCGTTCCCTCAGCTTATATTTTGTTTTTAGTATTCTTTTGGTTTTCAGTAGGTTGTTGTTTTTTTGCTTTTATCGGAGTATTTACGGTTTCTGTATAGCCATCGAAATCCGGATTCACCATCATTTCTCAAGTCTTTTCCGAGTATTGGCTAGTCGGCTCTGCACAGTGGGCCCCTTTCAGGGACATTTTGACATTTTTGAATGTCCTCGGAGAACATTTCATTTTTATGAAAAAGGAGGATATGTCCTTTGAAAAGAGGACGTATGGTAGCCTTACATAAATAATGCTACTCGTTTGCGACGTGAGCAAATCTGAGTAAGGCAGACGCAAAATCTAGTAGTAACGAATAGAGTCTGAAGCTGATGCGTTCTACGTACGTGGCTTTCCCTTGGCCTTGCATTCACTAGATTCAAATACCTGATCAGCTTCAGGAAACCTATAAGTGTAATAGTTGTTTAGTCATAACACAATATTCAAGAGAAATGCTCCCATCTGGCTGACCGATAAAAAATGAATATAGTGCTTACTCTACAAATATACTTCCCTTGCTAAAAATGACTAAGTGGCATGCATATGTCGTACATATGGCTAAATACATGAACATGGTGGGAGGCCCTTTTGGTGGGAGCCCTGGGCCCAGGCCCCTTGCCCCCCTAAATCCGTCGCTGGGGCCCCGCGCCATGGTGATTGTTCATTTTTACCAGATACACCTAGCGCTTGCGAATTCAGTAGAAACACCATATAAACTTCATTGTTAACCAAAGAACACTCTCGTCAGAACCAGCGAATTTCCTCTATTGTCGAACGTCAGCAAACGTGCTCAATCCTCGTGTTAGTGCCTTACATATGCGCTCTACTACGATCGTAACACGATTGAATGAACACGATGACGTCATAAAATTGGGCCCCGCGCACAGGTCTTGCATTGGGCCCTGCACCTGCTAGGGCCGGCCGTGTCTGCATAGATTTGAGAAGAAACACATCACTAAAGCGGAAATGTTAATTGGTCTTGTTCCCTTTTGCACCAAAATGTTTGCGGTACAAAAACGTCTTGTTTCTGCCTCATTGCAAAAGAGGTCACGAAAGAAAATCTTAAAAGAAAAAGCATTGCCTGAAATTTCACAATGTTTTCGCACAACGAGTTGCAAGTTTGTATTTCTGAAATTGAATTGCAGCCTCCAACAGTTTAAGTATTAAATATTTATTACTAAAGGCAAAACATTTCATCGGTGGAGTCTTTTTATCAGTTGTTTAAAAATATGAACTTGACTGTCAAGCTATACTTCTGAAGGAACTAAACCAACCGTTTAGTAATCTTTTGTCCTGTTCCTGAGGATTTTATGATAAAAAAACATTTGTTGACAATAAACACTTTGGACAAATAACTTCAAATATGTTTAGCAGTTAATTTGCCTAAAAGTCGCCTGGTGTTATTTTAAAACTCAATTAGGACCAGTAGCTCCATGCGTTACTGGACCGGTTCTTTGGTGTTGTTGCAAACAGCCTTGAGTATCCAGCCGGAAAGACTTAAAACTAATAGAATTATTTTACATTTAGGAAACTTTTTTTATAGATTTAAAAATTTAATTGCTTTGAAGACATACAAAAAGCCTTCATGTCTAATGTTTGTATTTCACGATGAGCAACAACAGTTTATATTCAGATCATTGCAGCAAAAGCATGGTACGATTGTAAAGGCAACTGAAGCCGCTTTGTATGGTGACTGAGACTTAAACATTTACGTTTGCTTAAAAACACATACATTTTCGTTCGATGGTCGGCACAAACTTTTTCGTGGAGATTTTCAGAGAAGCAGTGACTCCATCTGCTGAAAAATGAGAAGCGGAAATGGCTATTTCAGGAAACCTGAGAATTCTGCAGAGATGTTCCTGAAATCAATCGCAGTTTCTGTTCCAGCATGAAGTCCTTCACAAGCAGATGGAAGTTCAAAGAAGAATGAAAGTAAACAAACTGAAAAAGTTGTTACTGAAAAAAATGTTGCATCTTCGGTGAAGTTGTTTTTCTTTTCTTTTTTACTACTGAGGAAAACATAATTGTGACGTGGCTGGCGGTCTTGGTTGCGCTTTTGGCGTCTTTTGCGTCACACTGAATTTTGCTTGCCTCATAGAACCTGTTGGTTTTGAATTGCTGACATTGGGTATAGTGTTGCTTCATTTTTTGACTAATGGTGGATTAGGAATAATCCGAAAAGTCTTAAAATAAAGCATGTATAGTTTTTCCGAAGGCTTTTTTGGTATTAATGAAACTGTTTTCTTTCTACTTTTCCTTTTTTTGATTATTTCTAACCAGCCTGTCATTCGTCTTTGTGATCTTCGGCATTTGGATTGTCGATGACCGTATTAGGGCAACGATCGTTCCCTGTAAAACAAAAACAGGTCTCATCTACACTTTTGTTGCAGAAAACCAGTTTAATTAAAGTTTAGGCAGAAAAGATGGCACATACGTGCGATTAATATCAACCTTGAGAAAACGCAATCAAGAGGGAAACTTGATGTACACAGTGTGCACAAGTTTGATGCGAGGGGAGGGCATCTTAGCATTTGCCTCCTATTTGACTTCTCTTGGTCTCCAAACTTATCGATATTTTGCAGAACCAGCCAATTAGAAAAGAGCAAGATTAAAAATGTTTTTTCAATACTTATGTACGAATACCACGCGGTGTTTCCGCCGACATGACAATGGGTTGACACCCGAGCAAATGACAGATAAAGTCGAAAGGGACCAACTTAAAAAAAGCGTAATCATTGTAACACAGAGATAAACCAACAGTGACTGTGTAGCGTAGTAGCAATCAAGTGACTAGTCTCCATAAATCCGGTCGAATCAATGAGCAAATTTTTTTAATAGGAAATCGATTCCACGCAACACTACGCATCCCCGGTCCTGAAATCTGCAAGCAGTGCTCACCGGTGAAAAGATGAAAGGCTGAAGCAAGAGCAGAGAAAGCAACAAACTCAAGACTGAAATGAATCAATCAAAGCACACGCTGTGGCAAGTACAAAACTGGAAAATAAGTCGTTACCAAATAATTGCTTTCACTGTAACGTGATAACTATCTGACGCCAATTATTATCGACCATCGAGAAAAGCCACAAACCCACACGGACGGAATCACGCCGCTATGACTCAAAACAGAGCGTCGGTCGTAAAACTGACAGACGTGCTCAACGAAGCGCCTTTAAAATTAAATCCCAAACGCTGTGAAGTGATGTATCAACAACGGTAGCAACATGGGTGGCAAGAAAGTTCAAAACAAGCGGGAAAAGCCAAATGCGAAAATCGGTGAACAACGCAAAGTGGGAAAATCAGTGGGAAAATAAAAAAAAGTGGGAAAATCAGTGAACAACGCAAAGTGGGAAAATATAAAAAAGTGGGAAAATCAGTGAACACCACAAAGTGAGAAAATATGAAATAAGTGGGAAAATCAGTGAACAACGCAAAGTGGCCGCAAGAATTATTTCACGAGGGAGGATCACGTTTTGAATATTAATTTGTGCGTTAAGTTTGTTAAACCGTTCACGGACATCCACAGAGTAAAACTGGGTTGTNCTAAAAAATTAACAGTGCATTAGATAGGTGGTTTTACTGTACGTATGATGTCATGGAGCACCGAATAGTTCCACAAGTACGTCGGTGCGATATTTTCCCATTTCGCTTAAGTCCCATCCCGGGCAGTGGGGCAACACGCGTTGGCTAAAGGGAACTTCGCTTGCGCAATTCGTCTTCTCTTTTGAACTCGATTCGCACCCTACGTATCACAGTATCAATAGCAGTTGGGTTTCTGTTCACAAGTTTTCCTACAAGCGTAGCACAAGAAATAAGGCAAAGGCTAACAAAATACGAAGAACTCCATTAGCGTACGAAAAGCATCTTATTTATCACATAAAAGACAAAATTTTCAAATAGGCTTTCGGGACACTTGCGGACACAACTTCGTCATTTGTTTCAGCATACGTTACTTGGTTGTGGACAGCATTGAACTGAAGGCAATTACAGAAATTAAGGGTCCTCCAAAATTTTGAAAACGACATGTGAACGAGACATTTTTGTAATTAGACAAGATTAGTTTGACTGCTTTAATTTTGTTTGCATTTTGCTTTCTTATGTTTAATAGCGAGATATGGGAGTTGATGGAATCATTTTTTTCTAAGTGGCAATTACAGTCAAGTGCACCAGTGGACCAACATAGCCCCTTTGCAAGAAATCGATTCACGTCGACAGACACTTAAAAATCTTCTCCCACAATAAAGGCTACAAACCAAGCGAGCAGTGGGGGAGTATGCTGGTAATTAGTCCGTAACTCTGAAATAAGGACCGCATCACCTGCGACGATAACAATTGCAACGATGAAAAACAACATATCGAAATTTGCAAAGCAATTGGCTGTTTGGCCGCTCCCCGGTTCCACTAAAAGGCGGAGTTGGTGCTGAAAATTCTTTTTTAAATCAAGCTTCAGTAGGTCTGGCCCATTTCCGCTTGTTAAAAAGCTGCCGTGTTGGTTCACAAACCGCAAGATCACATCCTTCTTAGCATTAAGTGCACTGGAACAAAAGGTGGCATGTTGGAAAATGATAAAAACCTCAGTAGCCCTTGTGACATTTAGTGATTAGCTGAAAGCGGTATATACGTGCTGATTTCAATCGAAAGTATATCGATAACAGAAATAGATCCTTAAAAATTGTGAACAAGAACACAAAATTGACATTACCATTTTCATCTCACCAAAAGCGCTTCAAGTAAACGTTCAGTAGAAATGAGACATAAAATCATCTGGTCAGAACTTAAATTGCCGCGTTTCAAATGGATTTTAGAAAAAAAAGTTTACAGAATCGATTCTTATTAACATTGCACCTAGTGGTCATGACGAACATTTATCGGACATTTTTACTTATTATCACAATAAAGCATTGAGGTATGAATATCTCGATTGACTACACATTTAAACATATATTAACTTTTGCTGCTTTCGAAAAAGAAATTATTTGTTTTACAGCTTCACTCATTGGAAATTCATCCGGTATGTTTTTTTTCATATTCGCTTTGCACACACTCGCAAGCTTTCCTTGAGTTTTGTCTGTTGCTCGTCTGTGAGCAATTCACCTTGTAACAGTTTTTACCTTTACATCACAATGTTAACGTTTTCTCCTATTACGAAGGTACCTTTAGCGACTTGTCTCTTCTTTCATTTGCTCGAATGAAAGCAAATTATTTAGTATGCTAAAACAGCGCTAGTTTCACACAAGAGAATCGAACGGCGTTTTCATATTTCAAAGTAAATGGTGATAATCTGTCTGATCTTCTTGAATGTTTGCTAACAACCCTCAGATTACGTTAGATGGAATTTAGTTTAAAATAGCAAAATCGAACAGTCGTTTCGTGGCACTGAACTGCGGCAGATATAGTTATAGCACTTATTAAAGCTACTTTTTTGAAAGGTGGATTAGTAACATGAAAAAGCAAAAATCTACGACCTGCTGTAAATGCCTGTGTTTGAAATAAACTTCTGTGGGCAAGCAGTACCCATTTCAAATGCTTCCGATTTTTTAACAGTTTAAACCTATGTCTCTTAATGCAACAAAGAATTTACCAACACCAGATTTTCCTCCGGAATTCTGAAGGGCGGGCTCGTAGTAACTGGCAAGAGGGTAAGCTTCCTGGCCGTGTTCCCGGCCATCAAGTCCAGCAAGTTCCACTTCTCGGCTCACCCTCAAAATTCCGAGAAATTTCATTGAGCCAAACAAGATCGTGCATGTCCCGGCTGTCCAAGCAGCAATTGTTAAACCACCAACAATGTTCCAACCCAAGTTCTACGTATAAAAAGATTCATCGATAAGTAACTTGTACTGTAGAGCATAGGAAACGAAAGTCACCTGTTTTAAAAATCCAACCGGCTTTGCCGGAATGACTTGACTGCTAGTGCACGGTCTAGTCTGGGCTAACCTTAGCCTTGCTCTACGTATTCTACATATTGGAAGGCCGATTTTAATCACCTGCTGCATATTCGATTAATAATGACGTTATTTGTAGGCTAATTGTGTTATAATTAAAGTTGTGTAAAAAGGAAAAATTTTGATCCATTGTGTTTTTGTGCATTTGCATATTTAGCTGTATTACTTAGAGGCAGTGCCCATCTGTGCGATAGAGATAACATTATATATAGTTTCCACACATAGAACCACTAATAACTAGCACAACCAATTTTTTGACCTAAAAACTTAAAATTTTGACATTATAATTTACAAATTTTGACTTTATTTTTACCTATCGTTTTCCTGCGTTAGCAATTGAAACGTAGATTACTAAGCACATATAGAAATCAAACTGGTAGGTTAAATATCTTTTTCAGTTGAAATAAGACAAAAATATGGCTGACAGTTTAACACTGCACAATATTCAAATGAAAAACTCTGATGAGTTGAAAACCCACTGAAGGTGGCACTACCGCATTTATGGCACGCATATTGAACAACTTCTTAGTACTTATCGATTCGACGACTGGAAGTGCGCGGCTAAGATTTGCCAAATGACAAGTTAGCCTATCTGTGTACACAACGAAAGAAAAGTGCCTGCTTGAGAAAAGCTTCTGCTTTCTCAGAAGAGTGCTCCAACAACTGATTAACCTTGATTACTCAACGCCTGGTTGCCATGCGAAATCTGTCAGTATACAACAAATGATGATGACACGAATTCAGTCGTGTTTGAAAACAACTTTTACTTTTACCCCTGACTCAGGGCCTGGGTCAGACGTCTTGTGTGAGTTGTCTGGTCACGATTTATATCATAAAAATAATATTTATGAAACGCTATTGGTCTAGGAAGCTCTGAACCTAGCATAAAGTCTTCTACCTTATAGGAATTGATGTAAACCTAAAGCCCAGTCACTTGCTACTCCTTATATAGGATTAGATATAACGCCAAAAACTAGGAACAATGAAAGAACCACGAGTAGACACACTGATTCCCACTTGATTGATAGTAAGCATTCGGTTACACGTGATGAACCTAACACTGTCTGTCAGCAATCCAGGAACAACGTTGGACATAGACTCAGTGCTATTGTTGCATCGCGTATGTTTATCTTCTTCGTTTGAGCGAGTTGTTATAATCCACTGCTTGGCCGCACTGGATCTCTCGTCGGGTGTTGAGCAACCAATCGATTGTCTCCTCATGCAGAACCGTCAGACCGTGCAGTCCATGCAGAGGTCGATGGATGGGACATTGGAGGACAACATGGTAGGCGGTTTGTTCTTCTGCACCACACTCACAGGCCGCAGAAGGGNACATACCCCATTTGTANAGGCAGGAGCAGAAACGTCCAACACTGGTGCGGAGGCGGTTATACAGGACCCATGCTGTTCTTGGCAGATCCATGCCAGGAGCGTGGGTGCCGATGTCGGAGATGGAAGTACGAACTCTCGTAGGATTGTCCGCCCACTCCGCATTCCATTTGTGAACCGCCCAAAGCGCCGCACTTCACTGTAAGTTATCGACAGATGAACTGATGAGATGTTGTGCGGCGGGTACAAACGGGTGCCTCGGTTTGAGGCGCCGGCGCATTCCCACTCAGTGGACAGGTGAACGCTGAGTGGAGTAGATGTCCAGGCTCAAAGACACGGCATGCTAGAGACAGTGTGGCTCCTTTGGGACCAATCTCGGCAAGTTGGAAGATGCCTGCGAGGATAGGGAGGTTGTCCGCTGGTGTAGGACGCAGGCATCAGTCACAATTCGCAAGGCGTCGTNAATGGCAGGGTCAATGATACCGCCTCAAGCCAGAAAACCGCCTCAAGAGTGCGACGCGTGATGTCAAGCTTGTCTTCTAATGTCAATAAACCAAACGATACAAATACATATTGCATGATTCCAAATACAGATTAGCCGAGTGATGCCGAGTCTTTATCCTGGAACATCAGTGTGATGATACAAATAGGAGAGCATTTCTGGGGCAACATTAACAATTGAGCTAGCTGCAGGCCCAAAGGGCGACTCATAATGCCCTCTTAGTTTTTTGCGCCAGTCACAAGATCAAAGCATCTCATTTCTACCTAAAAAAGTTACTGCGCTCTACAAACCAAAAAAGCACTTAGCAAGGAATAACTCAGCTAACAAGCAACAACAGTGCAAAAAATATTTAATAAAGTTTTTTTTCTAAGCACAAACAACTGTTTAGAATTAGATTGACCCACGTTTACCCACACTCTACGGAAAAACACAATTCTTACTCGAAATGCCTCAGGATGTCCGCCATAAATAATGCCACCAACCTCAGGGGAAAGCCCATTAATGGAAAATATTGGTCCAAGGATAATACCTGCTATACCTCCGCCCAAATGAACTGCAAAATAACGGAAATGTTTTTGGTGAAATTTGAAGAAACATTGATCGATCTGTGGTTTTGTCATGAATTTGCTGCACTACGAATTTCCAATTAAATTTATAGTAATCCAAGAGGTATTTTCTTGTAATTAAAGCAATAATTTTTTACCAAAACTTTCGTTGTTCAAAATATGAGCGTAAAGGAAATTACCGCCATGATTAAAACCCTAATGAAAAATACACATTTTTTATTCAATGAAGAAGAAACATTTTTTAGAAAACTTATACGTAAAGAGCACACCTGCCACTGCATCCAATGGATCGTCAACTTTAATCCACAGCATGAATCGATTCCACGCAATATAAGTGAACCCACCAATAACTCCGAACACAAAGGCAGCCCATGGATAGATGTCTGCGCAGCTGGCACAGGTCACCACCATCCCTGTGAAAGGGTACAATTGTGGAATGTCTTTTTCGTCGATGACGGCATAAACGTTAGAAAAACAACACAGGACCATCCTACTATTTGCAGATTTTTGTTAATTATTATGCAACTTTGCAGTAACAACAACCGTAACCGATAAAATTGAGAATCTGCCGTTTCAAGCATCAACCAGTTTTAATTCTAATTTCTGGAAATAATTATATGTCAATAAACTTTCTATTTGGACCAAAAGCTTGTGTATTAGATAATGCGCTAAGTTTCTGTAAACCATATAGCTGATGAAATGTTTTTCAATAGAGATTTCAGTTGCATTACATAAGTTGAATACTGTCAATTGCTGTTTTTTGCGTTATTTTCAAATATCTATCTTTTTTTGAAACGCTCACCCGTCAAACTGCCGTTGATTGTGATTAGAAGAGACCAGTAATGTTCTTTGCCTTTAAGCGCGTAAATAAGTTTGTTCAAACACATTGTGGTGAGACCTGAGGAAGAACCGGCTATGATTGTGTTCACCGTTGCCATGGACACTTTCAAACCATCACCCGGATTGGATATGGAGAGCAGGGATCCGCCGTTGAAAACAAGAAAGCCGACGATGAGTATGAACGCGCCGAATGCGGCCATCTGCAAAACGAAAACAGCGATCAAGTAATTAGTCTCCGCAAAAGTGGTACAATCGAATCTTTTTCAGCTTTGGTGAAAGCAGCTTTATGAGAACGGCCTAATTTTCCAGTTTCTACTATCGTGGTTTGTGTTTTGATTTATTCCTTTCTGTCCAGAACAGGGGCCTCCAAACCACGGTCCATGGGGCAAATCCGGCCCGCGAAGCCATTTCATTTGACCTGCAAAGGCACTTTATCAATAATGAAAAAATAACATATTTACTACAAATATGTAAGACGGCCATGTGAATGTCAATTGGCTAAGTATTAGGGTGCACTGCAGGCTGGCGTAACCTTAGCTGGTATGTTGCCACAATCGGAGGTCTTTGTTAATATTAGGTACATCCCATCTGAAGCCAAATTTTCCGACAAATTTTCCCAGCTAAAACCAAAGAAGCAATTTCATCTTACCTTTAATAAATGTACTTTTATTACTAAATAACATTCATGTTTTGAAATTCTTTTATTTTCGACCCGGAGTTTATGTTCGGTCCTCGAACTGTTGTATAACAGCTCATGTGGCCCTCGGACAAAATGTTTGGATAGCCCTGATCTAGAACGAGCTTGCTTGATCAGCTCCTGCTTTAGTCGTTCAGCATTTCACCCGCAAGCATATGCTTGCAGAATTCAGGAATGCGAATGCGTATATTTACTTGAAATCAATTTCCTATTAAACAGATTTGCTGATTGATGCGGCTACGTCACCTCTGAGGATAGTAATTACTTGAACAGAGATATGTGCAACTCCGAATCATCGTAAAGTTATGAAAATGGAGCCGAACACTTCTGACTATGTTTTCATTTGCATTTGCTTCGCTTGAAACCTCAATGAGTTTCGCAAAGGGATACAATCACAAACAGTTGTTTTTTATTGTTTTGACTTTCCTCTTTACCTCCATTCGCACAGAACGCTGTCTTTCGAAAAAGCAACATTCATATTTCTGCGAGCAGCGAGTGAAATTCCCGCAGGCTATTCGGAAGTGTTGAAATAGTCTCAATAAACCGTGCACGACAGTGCCCGCATGTTAAAACCGGTTCGTCAAGCTTGGCTCAGTTTATGAATGTTGGTCACAGTTGTGCGTGAAAATGTTCTTATTTTTCGGCAACAACTGGTGGGTTTAACTGCCTCGACAAACATGGTGATTTAAAATTAAAATCTTTTTGGTGTGGGTAACTTCAGTACAGCAAACGCAGTCACATACCAAACAATTTTCATCATTTCATAAGCGATTTTGTGGAGATTTACACTTTCACTCACTGCCAGTGTTTTACATTTTTACCTCAATGCTACCATTAAATCGTCAATTTAGATAAGGCTTAGAAGATTTGTATAACTTGTAATTGAGTGTTTTGAAGAATTTTTGTGAAAAGTTAACCTCTTTGCAAACGTTTGATGATTGTGTCAGATTACGTCATGCAAGAATCATGTTTTCAAACTTTTAAAAAGTGATTTTTTCCATAGCAACTTTTATTTGCCTTTCTGGCCCATGTACCCTAGTTACCTCTGGAAACCACTCTGCCACACAAAATAACCTATAGTGACCTCTATACCATAAATTGCCTATGCAGAAAGTGATTGCCCATAGCAATTCAAGTTTGGCCTTACTTTGAACTGAAATCCACTAAATATGTGTTTTGCAAAGTTAACTGAAGCTGAATTACCCTCTGAAAACATGGGTGAGATTTGAAATAAGCTGTATTTTATGTAAATGTCAGAAATGTTGAGGACATCAGAAACTATATATTTTATAAATGTTTATTTTTATATTGATTTTGAGTCTACGAACATTGCAAGATATGAAGCAAGTTTTGCTAACCGTGACAGAATGCCCAGGCATCTCGTTGACCGAACCATCGTCATTGAAACGTCCGATCCGTGGTCCAAGGAAGATTGCTCCTACCAGGGCGGCCATTCCGCTCAGCATGTGAACTGCACCCGAACCAGCAAAATCCCGGTAAGACAACCCTGTACCTGCAGTAGAAGGCACTGGCAGAACCAAATTCTGAGCGAAAAACACATGGATTGCAGGTCATAATTTTCTGATAGCGTTTAGCCCGATGGAGACAACACATTAAATCTAAAAAATGGGCATGTTGTGTTTTGTTTCAGCATGCGGTCGACTTCGTTAACAGGTATTTATTCAACCAAAGCGTATCTTCTTTGCTGTGAGAACAAAGTCCGGTTCTGAAAACTCTCGTCGTGTGGTTTTTGGTTTTTATTAATAATTTGCATATTTGAGCTTCACAAACTAATTTTAAAAATTTTGGGTAACGCTTTTTCGTACAGTAGAACTTTGTTTTTAAAGTGTAGTAAACTGCCGTAAAAGACAGTGAAGAAATATTTTTCAAAATGACAAGAGGAAAATTTTGCTTTTTGGGTCTGACAATACCAACCCTCACCAACCTGCTCCTGTTTTCAGCCAGCCAGTATTTCCCCAGGCCCAATGTGCGACCACCGGATAAATGAAAGCAGTCAGGAAGAAAGAATATATCATGTAGGCGACAAACTCTGTCCTTTCCGCCAAAGCTCCGGAAACAATCGTCGCTGCCGTAGCGGCAAATACGCATAAAAAGAACCAACTGGCGTAGTACGCGGATGGAGCCACTGTTCCCTCCTGTGCACAATACCGTGTTCAAGCGTTATGAACATTTTGACTGTGATCTCTGAGCGTAGGGCCAGTGGCAATTCTGGGGGGTGGCCTGGGTGGGCCATAGCCCCCCAGATTTTTGGTTGGCCCCTGTTTGGCCTCCCCACGTTTTTTTCTAAAATTCTCGTTCAAGTTCGTTTGGTTGACATATACTGTAGATAGCTTTCGGCCAGCAATATTTTAATCGATAATTTAGAAACCCTCAGTCTGCATTCAATGTTTCCCAAATGCATGATAAGCTGTGTTGTTGTTTTTGACCGTCGGGGAACTAGAGTTGTTTTGTTACTACACACACCAGTAGTTGCTCGGGTCCTGTGTGAAATTTAGTCAGACCGCGGTCGTGGTGGTGAAAAATTCATTTCGAAACTAAGAAACAGTCGCAGAAATGGGAAGATTGATCTTTCGTGAGATGGAACTGGATTATATTACTGTCAGCAGATTTCTACTTGTCCCAGTAGCAAAAAGTTTGTGAAAGCACTAAGAATTGGTTTCAGTTAATTTACCCTGGCTAGAGTATTGCGTTCTGCTGCCTTGTGTATAAGACTTCTAAACATTTTACGTAAGTGGTTCGTGACTACAGTTTTAACTCTATCCACACATGTCCTGCAACCTCATAGACTTTGTACGGATTTTTTGTAATGATTCAGAAGCAATTCTTTCGCGTATTTTACCTCTTCGCCCCGAAAGTCAAAGATTTATATCAGATAAACACGAAAGAAATCGCGAATCATATTCATTTAGCGCGAATGATTAAAAACATGAAATAACTTTGGCAAAGAATTCGCTTCGGAATGAGTCGAAGCTGCCTATGTCGCTCGAACAATTTTTTCATCTGTTGCTACTTAAAAATCTGCGTTTGAATTTTACTGGTAGCTGTAACTCTTCCCGTCGCCAGCGCTTCGTGTGAAAGAAGTTTTCAAAAATGAAATTAGTGAAACCATTTCTCAGAAATTCCATGACCAGTGAAAGATTGGGTAATATTGATCTACTTTCAATTGAAAGGCACGAGCTGAAATGTAAATTTAGATGATTTCGTTGATGAAATTGACAGTCGACATATAATCGAAGGTTAAGTTACACTGAGGTGGTGATGATATAAAATTCAAACGTAGACTGTGCAGGGATCCGCGTGAGAATTGTATTGCTCATTGTCTATTTGCCTAAATCGTTCTAGGTTTAGAGTTAGTGCGCGTTTCGCTTATGACAAGACAGTCATAAATTAATGCAGGTTTGAAAAGTCAGCATTTGAGGATCAGTCAGAGGAAAATTCAGTGTGAATATTAAAATGGACGGCTTTGTTGGGAATATTCTGCAAAACAAGTTTTACGCCTGCTGTTACATCTTACTATCAGGTGCACGCCCTAAACGCCGATGCACACCTATCTTCGGCGCTGCTATGCTACTTTAGGTGCAGTTGGTGCCGAAACCTCACTGGTATTAACTGCATACTGCATTGAATAGCCCTCACCCTATCCACGCTGCAGATGGGCATTACACTTGTAACAGTAGTTGCATAACGTTGTTATGGTCACACCACAATTACAAAATATTCCTAAGCTACCACAACAACGGATTAGTCGGTAGTCATCAATCCGTTGGCAAATGGTTTATTTTTATGTGCTTTGGAGTAAGAATATTTTGACGAATCTAGTGTACTCTCAACAGCATACTTGTCTCTGTGTCAAGATGACATTCGTGGTTGGAACCATTTCGCTTTCATGTGAAGTGTATTCACTTTCATGAAGCTGTTTTCGTTCATGAAGCTGTTTTCGTTCACTGTTATTCACTTTCATGAAGCTGTTTTCGTTCATGTGGGGTCGACACAACTGTGTATGGGAAATGGTGTTTCGTTTTACATGTGCAGTGCTGTGGAAGTTGCATGGTTACCACAGAATATTGGACATAGAAATACACGTGTGTGAATGCATCTGCAGTGGCGTTTAGTTGTCACTAGTGAATAATAACGCTAGTTTGTATTTAACGATATTAACAAGCCAATATTGGGTTTGATAGGGTTAATAATAGCAACTTAATCTTCAAAAAACGAAAAATCACCATGCAAGATAGACATTTATGTTGACCCTCCTACTTTTACCTTGGCCCCGCAGTGACCCCCCCACTTTTTTCATTCTAGAATCGCCACTACTTGGGACCAAGACAAAAAGTTGAATGATGGAAGGTTTGTTAAAACAGCAAAGAAATATCAAGGATGCAAGACCTGTTCAACAACAACGTGGTTGTCATTTGATGTGTAACCAGCGAAGTTTTGAGTACTTCATAGTAACTAACAATTTTTCAGATAACAACTACTGGCTGATTTTAACAATGCAGCAATGTTATACCATCAACAAGTTTCTCTTGCATTCAAATTTACACAATGAAAATGCACACTAACTTTCTACCAGAAGCGAGATATTATCCATAAATAAAATCGTACAGAGTTTATAATCAACAGAAATCTTTTCACTTGTGGTCAAAGCAGAACAGGCACAAATTTTTGTGAACTAAGTTCATCGCAAAGTAAACTCGTAATGGATTTTTCTGGATAACCAGTATGCGCAAGTATTGCAACCAAACTTAATTTTTTTTTGTTGAAACATTGCTCAAAGAACAAATAAACTCCACAAAAACCAAGCACGTTTGAATCCGGATACAGATACTTCACGTTTTGTCAA
>JGI24021J15306_10004253_pt1 | contig 16560 bp, 12 predicted proteins | sample Ectturendosymbi1_FD_15306 | JGI IMG/M metagenome (IMG submission 15306) | reverse complement strand
CGATGGAATTAACAGCTTCCTCCCATCGCTCCTGCTTTTTCTGTTGTAGCCGAGATAGTAGAGACGGAGTGGCTCCCGTAGGACTCGGAGAAAGGAGCGATAGAGGGTCTCGCACTCTTTGTCCCAGCATTCCACATAATTCTTGCGACGGCCACGTTGGATATATTGTTGGGCCACGGATAGTAGGCTCTCCCAAAAATCCTGGAATGGCCTCTCAATGTTTGATGTGTCCGGAGGTGACAACCTCTCGACGGATTTATCAGTGAGAGGGCAAAAGCACTTCCAACCAGCCTTTCGAAAGTTCCAACGCTTCACGGGATCTCTCTGAGCAGGAACCTTGAGTCATGGTGACGTTATGAGGAAGGGCCGATATGTGACCGCGAGAACTTTCCTAGAATATGTCTGTCCGGCAGTCGGCTGTACTGGTCAAATCTTGCGAAGGCCACGCCCGGGTTGGCTCCGACGTTTCATCAGTGAGAGACGAAATCGGCTGTTTCCTTTGGGTCATACAACAGTCCAAGGTTGTTGGATGTCTTCCAAGAGTTCAGGCTTTCATCATCACAAGATGTTTTGCTGTAGCCTCAGTTGATATTTTGGCAGTTGAAGTCATAAACGTACAGACTGAGGTATGAAAACGTCAGGATAGCCTTTGATGTGAATGGTGAGCGTGGTGGTTTGTAGACGGTAGTGATCTTATATCGTGCGACGTCTACGCACAACGACTCAGTCTCTGTGTTGTTCTGGAGACTGATCGGCTAATGACCATTCCAATCGCTCGTGGACAAAAGTGGCAAGGCCGTGATTCCTGCTCAGAACTGACCCAGCTAGTGAAAAGTTGGGAATCACTAGTTTGTTTGCAGTTGTGCAGTGGGTCGCCTGTAGGACGAAGTTGAAACCCTTGTTCTTATAGCCTAGCTGCTCAATGGCGGAGATCTTGTTTGCAGTGAGCCCCTCGGTGTTGAGCTGGATTGTGTTGGTTCGAGGGCCACCTTCGGCAGCATTTCTGCTGCTGCACACTGAGAAGTTCGTTTTATGGCTCATCCCATGCCGAGCACATCCAGCGCGGGTAGCAGTGGTTGCTCTCGTAGTGTCCGGGTTAATTGACATTTGTAGCGAATGTCGTATGGCGAGGGTCACTTGAAGGCACCTGTCATCCTCCCCACTGTACGTGGTGATGAAATTGTCAACCGTTGACGTGTTTTTAAATGCAAATCTTAATAAAATCACATATTTACGACTCGACACTTGGTACATTCAATTTCTTACGCTCACTTGTAAGGCATTGTATGAAAACATGCACATCGTTAAATTTCAAAAGGTATTTGCATCAAAGAGATTGCACAACGTAGCGACATAAGCGCATTTTTGCAACTTATTTGATGATGAAGGAAAAACCATTTGATGGAATTGTCAAAAGATACGATTTGCACTTTAGTCTCATTGATGTAAAGCAAATAGAAAAAACGATCTAACCTGGCCAATTCCACAATTGTTTCCAGGCGAAAACATGACGCCAAGTGGCAGTGAAGTTCCGCCTGTGGCAAAAAGGTAGGTTCGCTAAGAAACAAACTTTCGCAATTTTGAGGGAAATCAACGTTTTACACGAAATTCACCTTCGTATCTAGATCTAAAAAGCTTGTTATTAAGTGTTGTTGGGAACACGTCAACCAAAACTAAACGATATCTTAGTGTTTTCCGCCTTGAGAACGAAATTACGATATGCAAATTATTGTATCTTACACCACTTGAAAAAAAGCATTTTCTTTGAATTATAAAGAGAGTGAATCGAAGTAATTTCAGAAACACCTCAAGTAGAGCTAAAGATGTGCTGACATAATGATGTGTTCATTTCGGTTGAAAAGCTTAGCACTTTCGACACCAATGGACGTTGTGCAACGTCCTAGATATGCTGCTCTCTGTCCTCGGCGGAGGTATGGTTATGTCCTTACCGAAAATCTTGCTTGGTATTGGTTGTAATGTTTTTGTTTGCCTGGAAAAGGGCGAAAAATGTGGTCCTAGACTGAGTTTAAATAATATTAGGTCTTGCAGTTAGAATCCAAACTCTCTTTGGTTCAGAGGCTCTCTCAAAGCATGATTATTTGGAGTTGATCCACTTAGGCTGGACCAGGTACATGGAAATCGAATTGCGATTTACTTTGATGTAAGTGCTTTGATATGCTGTCAAATGTTAGGAAAGCAGGAAATAATGTTTTAGAAACGTTTATACAAGTGTATTTAGGCGTGTTGATGAGGTTTAATTGCCTAATGCCAGTTTTAGCTACATTTATTGTCTCAAAAAATGCTTCCTAAGAAGTGAAACGTTTGCAGAAAAGATGCCCCTGGAAGGCCCAGGCTCGTTGCAGTGGTACGTAGCCTAAAATTTTTTAAATTGATTTCGTATCTTGGCAATTGACTAGTGTTAAGGCAACAAAACATTTGCCAGGTTTACCGCTTTAGCATACAGGTGGAAAACGCCTAGCAGCATCTACTTTTGGGATTTGAATTTCCCGCCTTCCAGTAGCTGAGTTTTTGTATGCGGACTGTCGAGCAGTCATTTCGAAATCTGCTTAAGCTTTGTATATATAAAGTAGGAGGATAATTGCAAAGTGCACCTGAAGTGTTTTAAACAAGAAGCTATTGAAAGACAATTTTCCCCATATGGGACAAAATCATTTTGGCATGCTGATTAGGAAATCAAGCCAGTTGGTTTGGCAGATCAATGAAAACAACACGAGGAGAATCAGATTCAACTTGTGTTGATTCATTTCAATGTTGGTTCTCGGATCTGTCAAGAGGCAAAAACCCTATTGTTTAGTAATTTCCTTGGGAAGAAGTCGACCTGAATTTGAAATGGCAAGCTTGTGATCAGTGGCGATTCTAGAATTAAAAAGTGGGGGACAGTTCGAGGTCAAGGAAAAAGTAGGGGACAAACGTAAATGTCTATCTTGCATGGTGAATTTCCGTTGTTTTGGAGACTAATTTGCTATAATTAACCTTATCAAACCCAACACAGACTTGAGAATATATATCGTTAAATATAACCTAGCGTTATTATTAACTAGACCAGCGATTCCCAACCGCGGAGCCCTTGGGGTCCGAAACAAGGTTTTTGGTGGTACGAAATGCTATTTTCGAAGGTGATATTTAGCATATTCTTGAATGTTTTTTTTTTCAAAAGAACCGATATATATGAAAGCTTTGTAAGGCGCGCTGCGACTTATGCTTTCGTTTTGTTTAACCGTTCCAAGCTGTTCATACCGTGACTAATATTTGTAATAGCACCACCATTTCCAAAGCAGCTACCGCTATCGCGAATTTCCATGCGATGGTCGTGACCGGGCCCTTACCAGCCTTTCGGTGATTTGCTTAGTCTCACGATGAATTGAGTAACAATCTCTTTTCACTTATCTGAATGCCTTGCGTCTGCTAACAGGATGCCAACAGAATGTGCGTATTTTTCGTAGTCCCGAGCAGTTGCGACAAAGTTATTTTTTTGTTTTGCTTTGCCTAGCGCGCGATAAAAAGTACAGTTCGGTTAACACGAACTTTAGTGACATTTCGGCCATCATGCGTATGGACCAAATTCTGCTAACCGAAACAGAAAGTTTTCTGATAAACTCAAAGACCAAAATCTGAGCTGCGGAACGCACACGGTTTTGGTACGTAAGTTTGATTATCTGTTTCTTTTGGAGATTTAGCGCGCAGTTGCAGTTTGCAAATCGGCACTGACTTCATACTTGGATTGCAATCAGGCGCTTTAAACGTGCGTGTTTTTTTACTGAAATTACTGCAATTGTGTGTTTGTCTAATGGTTAATTGTTTGTGGCTCGCTCAGCTAATCGGTAGTGAAGTTTATTTGCTCAGTTTAGCTTCGCTGGTAGAATGCTTTTGGTTTGTTTCTGTTGTGTTTCAGAAACCGTATCCAACGATCAATAGCTGTTGAACTTACTTCTTGATTCGTGACAACAAGTGTGTGTGTGCTGACTACTTCCCGCTCTGTTTGCAATTGCTGTAGATCAATGGTTTAAGCTTTTTCATACAGTGGCCAATTTTGAAACCCAATTTAACCTCAGGACCGCCTTCCGAATATTTCCAATCAGGCATATGATATGCAGTTGTGCTTGCAGAATGGCAAATGATAATGACTAAGAAATAACGTTGGATGCGACTATGTTGAACAAGTACAAAGACTAATTTATTAAATTCATTGACATGGCAGCATCAGCGAGAGAGACTCGTGCCGTATATAAACAAATCACTCCACAGCACAATTCACTGAAAATTAGAATAACTCCCAAGTTAGCTGCCACAATCAGACATCTGATTAACAAACACAGCACATTCTTACGTCACAAAGCTATTCGTGCATTGCCAAACGCTTACGCAACAGTACTGTAAAAGTCATAATCACACTCAAAACTTTGTAATGGTCATAATCACGCTTAAAACAATTTTGAACGAAAAAGTAGGCTATCATTTTTGCCAGATGATCCTATTATTTTGACTGCGACAAAAAATGGTTCCATGTACGAAATATAAAATATTAGAAGTCATTATGAATATTTTTATTAGAAGCTCTCGCGACCTGTATAAAAAGGCAAACGACCTCCACAGGGTTGCGACACCCCGGTAGAAAACCACTGCTGTACACACTATAGAAAGTCTACAGTCTGGTTGATGCGTGGACTTCTTGAGGTGTCGGGGTCAGCGAGAGGTCGCTGTGCACGCGTTTCAAACCTTCTGTGAGTGTCAGCTCACTCACGGCTTGCAATTAAGACTGAAGCCACAACAAAAGTTACTAATTCAACTATTTGAATTGCTAAATGCGTGCATTGCTATTTCTACTTCACGCTATGGTTACGGCGCTGAAGATGACCAGCAATACACATTCTTACAGTACATTCAAATGCTTATGGCGAGATTGTTGCTTAATGCTACAGAAGTCGAAAGTCTCTAGTGTTCAACCATGCAAAGTTACTAGAAATTGAGTACAAAGCCCTGTCTTTCCTAATGCCTTTTGCGATGACTCATTTGTGCGAATGTCGATTTTCCTCCCTTCTTCATAATTATCGGAACTGTTTGGACCCCGCGACCGATTTACACGTGGATCTGAGCGATCTTGTGCTTATAAGGCATGAGTGAATAATTTCAGAGAAGCAGCAACAAAAAATGACTAAGTTTGTCTGTAATGAGCAGTAAAGTGTGAAAGCTAAACCGTATGACAGAGTGTTTTGCCATGTATTATAAATTGTGATTTATAAAACGAAGAAACCGCACAATCGGACCGTTTTTGCGATTTCTACGCTTTTTTTCAAAACGATGAGGTGCGAGTGTCACTTAATTTTTATGGAAGAGGTGCCAGTTTCAACAAAGTTTAGGAACTTATGCACTAGACACACCAAAACGCCACTAGACGCAATCGCACACTTGCACCGGTATGTTGAATGTTCTATGCTAATCATGCAACTTCCACAGCATTACACATGTGAAACGAAACATCGTTTCCCGTACTAAACTGTGCCGGCCCCACATGAAAGAAAACAGCTGCACGAAAGTGAAAACAATTCACATGAAAGCGAAATAGCTTCAACCACGAATTCCATGCTGACAGAGAGACAAGTAGGCTATTGATAGGCAAATAATTTCGTCAAAATATTCCTACCTAAAAGCAAATTGTTGAATAAACGATTTACCAACAGATTCGTGACTACTGGCAAATCCGTTTATGTGGTAGCATGCGTTATGGACACTTTGTGATCAAGCTGTGACAGTACCAATGTCATGCATCTACTATCAAAAGTGTAATACCAATCTGCAGCTAAGGCACGGTTAGGACTATCCAATGTACTATGCATTTAACGACAGCGAGGTCTCGGGAACAGTGGCACCAAAAGAAGCATTGCAGCGCCGCAGAGAGGTTGTTGTGCATCGGCATTCACGGCGTGCACCTGATAGCAAGATCAAACAGCAGGCATCAAGCTTGCTTTGAGAATATTCCCAGCAAAATTGTTCATTTTAAAATTCACACTAAGATTTTTTCTGACTAATCCTCAGAGGATGACGTTCAAACGTTCAAACCCTGAGTTAATTTATGCCTGTCTTGTCATAAGCGAAACACGCACTGCGTCAAATAAGCCAAAAGAAAGATTCAGTCAAATAGACAATGAGCAATATGATTCTCAGTTTCTCACACAATTTCCTGCATAGTGTACNTCGGAATCACGTATCAACATCTACTCAGTGTATCATAATCCTTCGATTAATTATCATGTCATTTGTCAAATGCATCAATGAAGTCATCTGAATCTATTATTACAGCTGGTACCCTGTCAATTGAAAGTAGAGCAATGTAACACAATCTTTCACTTCGTTATGGAATTTTTGAGAATTTTTTTCACCAAATTCGATTTTGAAAATCCAATCTCGAGTGACGCACTGGTGACGGGGAGAGTTACAGCTACAGCAGGGGTGGGCATTTAATTTGACTCGAGGGCCATATTCACAAGGTCGCGTTTAGCGGAGGGCCGTACCTTCTGATGCAGTGTCTCTCAACTTTTCTGAGTTCGTGAACCCCTTGGTATTTTCACACAACCTGCGACACCCGTCTTGCTCCTTTTTCAATACATACGGTATTATAACCATGATGATCACAACAAAATGCATTTTCAACCAAATGCAACGAACTACCACAACATTATTACCACAAAAATGCATTTCATTAACATTTAATTTCAAATGGCAATTGAATTTCACAAACATTTTCGGTGCGACGGTTGACTTTGTATGGTCAACTTCGAAATTCGCGGTTGAGTGTTTGACAGTTCTAATCTCATATCATCCTGAACTTTCCTTCGATTTCGTGCCTTCGTTTTGATGTGAACTAGAGCTGAACAAACACTCTCGCAGAGATGCGTTGTGGCAAACGGAAGCAATGTTCGAAAAACCGGTTCAGACAGTTCTGGGAATAATTCATGCACAGCACACCAGGACCGAGAAATGTGGCATTTCATGAAAAATATAACGTGATGATGAAACATTCGGAATATCACAAAAATGGTTCTGTAATTCATCGAGAATATTGGCTATAACCAGAGAGGTAGAGAACGGATTTCGTATAAGTGCAGCTTCTTCCTCCTTGAGCTCAGGGAAATGTCGTTGGAACCCAATTTCAAGGGATCAAAAGTGGTCTGTTAAAAATGTCTTCAAACTCTCATCACGTTCTTCAGTTTTTTTCAATAACCCTTGACAATTTCTCAAACATAGCAACGTTTCCTTGCATTACTTGACAACGCCAGTGTTGCAACTTCAGATAAAAGCATTGCAGATTCGTCGTGAAGCTGGATGATGTTTGTACCATTTCCTTGTAACTTTAGATTCAAGTTATTCCATTTTTCAAAAATTTCTGCCAAATTAGAAAGACTTCTCAACCAAATCCTGTCACTAATGTAAGATAAGAACTTGTTTGCTTTCACTTCTGGTAATAACTTTATTTCGTCCTTGAAAATCACGGCCAGTGAAAATGATACAAACGACATATTGCAAACGTTTCGATAACTTCAGTTATCATCATCAGTGCATTGCATATTTCGTCCTTCATCTCAAAAACGCGGTTTAGAACGTTTCTTTCAACAGCCATCGTGCAGAGGTGTGGAATAGAACTTCGTGTGTCGAAAACATGTCTTTGTAGGATTGTTTAAACAGGCAGGAGTTAAGGCTTCCAGATATCATGTAATTGATAAATTTTATGGTGGAATCCAGCACATTTTTCAGAAGGGTAGGTGAAATTCTGCCAGCAAGTGCACATCTGTGAATGACACAGTGTGTACCTTTTGCTTCAGGAGAAAGATCTTGAACTTTTTTTAAAGCCTGATGATGATCCCATCAATGCAGGAGTTCCGTGAGTGCAAACCCCACAAACATATTTCCACTGCAACTCTGCAGAATCAAAATAGGTTTACTTCTCCAGAAGATCTGTACTTGTAGTTTGCAGTTCCTCACAAAACAGAAACTCCGCTGTAATGTCTCCTGAATGAATATATCTCACGAAAACAAGCAACTGAGCACATGAAGTAACATCTGTTGAATCAACCACTTGAAAAGAAAACATTGGAGATGCTTTTATATCATTTATCACCTAGTCTTTCACCACCTCCAACATATCTGAAATGCGCCTCTGAATAGTATCCCTGGAAAGAGATATTCGTCTCATTTTTGCGTCATTAGCTTCTCCAAGAAGTAGTTTTGCTATTTTCAACAAACAGGATTTCACAAGCGTTCCTCCAATCATATGAGTTTTTTGCTTGGCGATTTCAAGTAGCCTACGATTTCATATGAAGCCTGTGTTCTTGGTGAAAACTTCCGGCAGGATGCCTCTGACGTTTCAAACATTCTCCATGGTGTCGGAAGAATTCTAAACCATTTTTGGCGTGAAATACCGTATCATCTTCGAAGGTTTCATAGACAAACAAAGCACAGAGAGTCTGTGATCAATGTAACACGTATCTTCCTGAAATGTTGACTGCATATACACAAAAATAAACTGCTGGTAGGCTATCTCAGACAACAATTGGTTTGAAACTAGAATAAATTGTTTGTGAAGCTTTGGAAGGCTTTGTCTCTAAATGCCGTATGAACTTCGAAGGTTTCACAAATTCAGCACTGAGAACAACGTTGCGCAAAACACGCTGTGGATTTTTTGTGTTTTTGCCAGCTATGGAGGTAAAACCAAATTTCAAATACTCTGCAAAATACTTGCGTTCTTGTCCATGTTAAGAATAGAAATGAAAGTATCATCGTACTATTGCAGGTAGAAGATGTTTCTACCTGACTGCTGTCAGCAACTTCACAATAGTAAGCTGTTGGTATCAAAGACTAGAACTGTTTTAGAACAAGAATGACCAAATGTGTCATAGTTGACACAAGCAACATACCGCTTGTGGTTTTCTTCACATCCCATTTCAACAATAGACGTTCAGGATTATGATTGATAAAAATAACAGATTGGATTGCACAACGGCGGTCTGACCTATCTGCTCTTCAAGTTGCGACTTCAGATGCATAGTCGCCTGGATGTCGCAGCCGTGGGGGTCAAAAATCACAAGGGGCGCCAATTTTGTAAATACAATATTGGATGTGTGCAGCAACCGGGGGCCAAACCTGGAAAGGGGGGGCACAGACTTTAAACGGGGTCCGGGCATCACTGTCCCCCACCCCCCCGCTGGTGATGGCCCTATGAATATTGCCAATCATAAAATGTAACATATTGTGCTGTTTGATTTGGTAACTCGGATGCTAAAAATAGCACCCCTAGTAAATTACAGTGTATGCAAGTTGATTCGAGAAGCAAATTCAATGCGATGAACAGATTTTACGATTTGAACTTAAACTTAAGACAAAAATGACAAGCTAAACCTATCGTTACAATGAAATCTTTGAGTTCCCTAAAAAATCTTTGCCAGCCACGTCGAGAAACGTTGCTCTAGAAGAAAGAGAAGCAAGTCGATAGAAATATAAGCAAGTCTCGGTTCAAGTTAGAATCAGCTCTGACATTTTCTGTGATAAGTCGGAGGAAATTTCAGATTTGATATTTTTCCTGAATGCTTCTGCGGGCCACTGAAAATGCTGTGGCGAGCCACATGCGGCGCGCGGGCCGCTAATTGCCCGCCCCTGAGCTAGAGTATCAGTAACAACTTGTTATAAACAATCAAACGCAGCTTTGCAAGGAGTTATAAATAAAATGAATCGTTCGAGCGATGTGGGCACCTGTTGACCCTTTCCCAAACAAATTTTTGCTTGCCGGAGGTATTTAATATTTTAATTCATATTCACTAATTGAATATGCATTTGCGAATTCCTTCAAGTGTTCTTGTGATGAGAATGATTGACCTTCATGGCAAGAGCTGAAATGCCGAAACGAATTCCTCCTGAATCATTACAAAGTCCGATGAGGTTGCACGAGATTTGTGGGTAGACTTAAAACTGAAGTCACAAACCAATTACGTAAGATGCTTCCAGGCCATATACGCAAGGCAGCAGAACACACGAATCCAGTCAAGATAAATTCGGACAAGATAAATTCGGATTAACTAACACTAATTCATAAATGCTTTCACAAACATTTTGCTACTCGGACAAGCAAGCATCTGCTGACAGTAATATAATTCAGTTCTACCTCACACTGCAATGCACGGTAGATCAATTTTCACATTTCTGCAACTACTTCGAGCTGAATCTTTAACCACCCCCACCGTGGTCTGACGAAATTTCACGCACGATCCGAGCAACCGCTGGTAAGTGTCTTCATCAACAAATCCCATAACCCGGCCGTTAAAGAACAGCAACCTAGCCTATCTTGCGTTTGGGAAATACTCATTGCAGGCTAGACGGCTTCTAAAGCATCATTAAAATGTTGCTGTCTATAGAAAGAATCCTCTCTCAGCGACGAATCAGACACTAAGATTTTACAAAGCATATATTTTGCCTACGAACTAGGCATCATCAGCTCTTATTCATTAAAATATTACTGATTGGAACTTATCTACTGTAGGCCTATATGTCAATCCAACGAACTTGAACGTGAAATTAAGCACAAAACTGGGGGGCCAAGATAGGGCCAGCAAAAATTATGGGGTTCATGTCTCCCCAGACCCCCTTATAATCGCCACTGCTTGTGATGTTTTTTGTACAGGAAATGTGTTCCAGTTGAGCAGCGATGAGTAAAAGAAAGTCTGTTTTTTTTCTTCGTTTTCTGAGTGTCCATGAAAGACGGACAGGGGCACTTGGAAAAGCTGAGGACGAATATGCCGCAGTTCGGGATACAACCACTGACGGAAAAAAAACGTTGCTAAATATGCCATCCAAGTACTTAGCCTAACTGCGCTAGTAAGATGTAAAGTCAATAGCACATTAGTCTGTAAAACAAACTCTTGTGTCTTTGTAAAACGTACGTTAATTCAGAACAAGCGTTGCCGCAACAGCATGTGTGAGATCCCTTTTTTTCCTTATTTTTTTCGATAATGTACAGCAGATTGCCAGATAGTGTCGTAAAAAATGTGTCCAATTTGGGCAAAATAAACCTTTTGTGCAAGAATTTACGCCAATATCATTAAAAAAAACAATTTTAATGTTTCAATCGAATTTACGTTTTTTACATGCGCTTCCACCAGCTTCGATCACACCACGACACGGGTCTTGTAAAAAACACAAATAAAGACTACTGGCGGAATTTTGGATGTTGTCGTGTGTTTTTCGTGTTGTTTGGAACCGTACAACCCCCGTATTTTCGGGAGGGGAATAGTTTTTGGTTTTTTTAAAATTTTTTCGAAGTGCAACAAGTTTCCTTTTTAGGGTGAGATGAGCTTGGGAATATTTTCTGAGTTGTTTAAACACGTGCCTGCGTATCTAAAACATTTGTGTAAGCTTTGGTTAAGGTAAGAACGATAGCGGGGCACACTGTACTGACGGTGCAATTTTACCACATACCTGACCATGGTTTTATTTTTAGACACAGACGGCAAATAGTGGTACACCCTTACGTAAACACAGTTTAGCACCTTAGAGAAACGTTAATCTTGACCTTACCTTCAACATTTTGTCATCTTCTTTTCCCAAAATAAGTGTCATAATATCCTCACATAAGACTTTTCGAAAGCAAATTTTTAATATATCCTACATTAAATGTAAAGAACAAAGTTTATCTGCAAAAAAAGCCTGTTTAGCATGTAATGGTTTGCCTGATTCATTTTCTATCATAAAATGAGGAAGCATTCTTAAACTTTTGTTACTTTTTGTTTCATTTGAAAGATAACTTCCATTTCTATTCGTTCATTTTCATATCCGCTTTTACACTGGGGAGGGTCGTGTACGTAGCAGACCTAGAAGAACGTGAAATACCTAACGGTTAGCAGCAATCTCAAATAGTTCTGCTGGGTCCATACCAACAACAGAACAAGCAACGTCTGACATATATTCACTCCACTTGGTCCATGGATGACCTCTGGGCCGCTTTCCCGTGGGTGCGAACAGGAGGACTGGCGTCGCCAAACTTTCCTGGGAAATTCTGGACACACAGACGAAACAACTAGTTGGGATCGCTTTGTTCTGGGAAGTGGCTCAAAATTCATGACTTTAAGAATTTCACATTTACGCATTTTGTTGTGAAGTGTCACGCCGTCGCAAAAAGGTGTGTATTGTAAGTTTTGCGTATGGCATGAAGCTTCGCCGTGAGAAACAACTACTGGTCGTTTGATTGTCACGTTTTTTAGCGACTGATTTGAATATGAATGTAAATTTCATCACAGAAGTTAACTGAAGAAAACAGCAGATACAAACTCTAGGTTTTCTGTATGCTTTCGAGGACCAGCCGACAGTGCTCGGCTTTCATCTTTTTGCGATGATTCAAACTTGCACATATTTATATTCAAGTAAGTACTCTCCACAATGGGTGAACAAGGAATCGATCAGTATAATTTTAATACGAAATCCATTTCACGTAAAACCACGCACCTTCAGTCCTGAAACATGAAAGCAAAACCTACGGGTGAGAATTTGACAAGTTACAGTAAGAGCAGAGAAATAAAAAAAAAACACAAGACTAAAATTAATGAATCAAAACCCAAGGACAGAAATCAGAACATCTCAACTAAATGACTGACGCCAAGAACACATGCTGTGACAAATAAGAACTAGAAAATAGCTTTCACTCTATTAAATAAATAATTTCACTAAAATATCGAAACTAACTCAAGTCCGCAACGATTGAAAGTCTCTCCGCGTACCAGACCTAAAAAGCCTGGAATAACTCGCGGTAATGACCCAGAAGCTTGGTGGAACGCTTGAGTAATTTTGCATTCTATACGACTGCTACAAATATCTGGAGTACGCCTTTTAAACGCTGCGATGGAAGTAAACAAAGCTAGCACGATGGGCGGTGAAGAAGTTCGGGCCGTGTCGAAGAACACAATGAAAACAGCAGGAATTTTTCCCATTGGGAAGGATCACGTTCTGAACGCTTATTTGCGCGTCAAGTTGGTGATAACATTTATCTTCACAGGTACTCGCAGATTGAAAACCTGTCTTTTCAACAAAAGTAACAGTGATGCTTCCTGCAGGCGTAGTTTTGTTTATAGTGTCTTTGCTGTTTGAATAGTGCTCTGACAAGGCCGTTTGGTCATCGCCAGTTTTGTGACCCTGTTTCTTCCAAATACTGCGGTACTGTAACCATCTCACCGAAACTTTATTGCTAATTTGGCCAACTTACTCTTCATGCGATATCACACTAGTCACTATACAAACACAGTGGTTTGCGCAAGTTAGTTTTGAAACAGTGGGAAATTTTTGTTTTCGCCGTTAATTGTGAAATATATAGTACACCATGGTTTGTTATGTCTTCTATGGCGCCCACAAAGTGCACAGCGTTTACAAGACCTTGAAACACCTTTGATTTGCTTTTGTGTCTTGTTTACTGCAGGGTGCTTGTGGTTCGCAGTTTTTGTCAGCTTTTGGTAAGTCTTTTGTAGGCAATCATTGTCTTCGGTCTTAGTTGTTGTTTCTTTTTGTGATTTTCTTGCACATGACAAATGACATGATAGCAATGGCATCTAATTGAGAAGAAAGACTAGGCCCCCAAAATATGACCAGAAAGACGACCCACAGGTATAGACTACAACTTCCCCACCTCATAATTCTAACACAAAAAGAAAAAATTAAATCCGAAGGCAATGATTACGCACAACAGACAACGACTATTTGATGTACAAAGTTATTTAACGAAAAAAAACATCTAGCTTGACATTTAATAACCTTTTTTGTCGATTCATGTGAATGTTATTTCGATTGCACCCATGGGCGCAATTTGGTGGGGGATACGGAGGACGTGTCTCCCCACTGTTTCAGACGGCGGGGATATAATATGCCATATCCCCCTACTTTTTTCTCTTTAGGTTGGAAGGTTTCAAAAATAAAAGTGATCTTTGTCACGTTTTGTGTGAAGCGCTTTTCATGTTACATGGTAGGCCGAACATAGCCAATTGATGTTGAACCAGAGTTGTGTGGTGGCACTGATTCTGTCAGTTTATAAACTTTAGCTTCGATAAAATGTCTTTTAGAATTTTTCAAGTTTCTAGAGACCGCGAAGAAGGTTTCCTGCATGGTATATTGTTAGAAAGGCTATCTTCTTGAAACTTTTGAGAGGTTTACAGCTGCACATATGGAAGACCACAATACAGCTATGAGTTGTTTCGTGGAGAAATGTAACTGACTTTACTGTAACGTTGCTTGTCACGTATTCACAAACAGACAGCGTAAAATTTAATGATGCATGTGAATATAATGTTGCAGAGATACATTTTCAGGAAAATGCTGCGAAGCTTTTGCCGAAGTCAAAAAGCAGCACTATTGTGGAGATTAGTTTTAGGAGAGCAGTTTTGCAAAAGGCTGTTTTGAACCACTAACAAATGGGATTTCAATCAAAACGTTGGACAAGAATTTACTTAGACATATATTGACCTATAGCTCGTAGGGACTTGACTAGAAATTAAAGATAAAATGAAAATTTATCTTCACTTCTTTTTATGTCGCGGCAATGGTGACCAACAAATCCAAAATATATTTTTCCGTGACTCTTACTCTTTGCAACTTTGTGCTTGTGCTGAATGCATTGGTTTGTAAGTCATCTGATTTACTTAAGTTTAACCAGACTCACAATGCAGCAATGTTTTCATCCAAGTGCGAAACATTTGCTTTATAGGTACACGTTCACCACATCTAGGTTTGCTGGACATTCTTTTCGTGTTTAATGAAACTTGGTACTTTTTGCCAATTCAACGTTGTGCATCTTAATTTCTGTTCAGTCTCAAAGATATATAATTTTCGTGTCGTTATGCAAGTAGAACTCTTTTATTTATTTACTTATTTGTTCATTTATCAACAAACAGCCAATGATAGCAGGCCAAGGTTGGAAGTCGTCATTGGCAACGCAAAGGTTAACAAGTAAAACTCTTAGAATAAAACATTCGACATTATTTCATCTATGCAAATCTGGTGTTAAAACTGAAAATTTTCTGAGCTAAGTGGCATCACTGACAGAAGTCACAAGGCAGCAGTCAGCAGACGATTAGGTATGAAGAAATTACATTGTAGGCTAGATGGTTATGTATGTATGCAGGGACCAACTAATGGAGATTGAAATGATACATCCTCCACCCACCAGCAGTAAAATTAGATTGAAATCCATTTGTGAAGTAGGCTACGTTCATTTCAGGCCAAACTTTTTGTGCTACTCCTAAGAGGATATCAATGGAGATTTTGGGAAGTGTTGGGGCTGCATGCATGATGCCCAGTAGTATTAAAAAGATTTGTAGATTTTACAAAAAACGGAAATGTGCAAGAAAAATATTTATCGGCATTGTAACGTTAAGCAACTTGAACAAGACACCAAATCGCGCTGTAACCCACACTTCTTAAAAAGTGCAAGAAAATTGTTGTATTCTACTATAAGCGTGACATGCACGTGCGACCAATGCGACTCAGATTATTTTGCACTCGAAAACTGACAGCTCTGATAAAACCCAATTAATGTATTCTACTATATTGCTGTGCTTGTTTGTATCCAAATGCGATATTAATGCAAGCAGGCTGAACTACAGTACCGTTTCCAGCAACAAATTTAAGTATATTAATATGTAAATCATCTGCAAGGACAAAAAAAGCGTGATTAGTGTTGCTTTCAAAACACCTCTAGAAACAAGATTGGGAATCTGCATTTATAAAACTTCACTTCTGCGTCGACCCGATGTCTATATTGGTTTCACACTTAGCTGTACCCCACATTTTACAACAAAATGGCACCCAAGATTGCACCATTTTTTTAATTTTGTTCTGATGACCGTCACATATGAGTTACTTGAAATTGAATGCCAAATGTTCTCACTTTCAAGCAAGTTGTGGCCAAATTAATTTGGCAATTTAATCAGGATTTAGGCAATCAGATAGTTGGGCGAAGTCACCTGACTCCCCGGAAAACACATAGATAGCCAAGCTCTTTTACAAAAACAATCAAACCTGAACACCTCAACAAATGTTCATATACACAGCAGCTTCATGGAAACAAGCAGTTGCAAACAAACCGAAGCTGACCACACTGGAGAGTTCGCAGTGTGTGCAAAAGTTACAACAACTTAATCAACGCCTGTGAAATGTGATCCACTGAATTGCTACTGTTGATGTACCCTCTTATTGTTCCAACATCAGACGCAACAGTAATATTTTGTTTGCTCCATACTCAATATTTTTGATATTTTTGTTTTTCCCATAATCAAAAATCGGTAATACTTTTGTTTTGTAACTCACGAAGCGAGTGCAACCAGCCACAAATAAACAAATGAACGAAGAAAAACAAATTAATTTAATCCCCTACCAAATTGATGAAACAAGTATTGATTTTTTATGAATAAAATTTATAAACTTTTGTAGCTTCCTGACTGACAGGTCCACATCAAGAAAACAGACAGCCACAAAATTCGTTAATTCACGTTACTTCAATTCGACGAGCCCACAAACTTG